>ENA-ORCS01000052-ORCS01000052.1-marine-metagenome-genome-assembly--contig:-NODE-52-length-140575-cov-4.663661_pt1 | contig 140575 bp, 162 predicted proteins | sample MGYA00237781_ERZ508513 | MGnify/ENA primary metagenome ERZ508513 (study PRJEB26184, sample SAMN06268793) | marine metagenome | isolation source: Eden Landing Ponds, San Francisco, CA, USA | place... | reverse complement strand
CCAAGGGTGACTACGATCTACAGGAAAATCAGAAACTTTCGTATTGCGCCTTCCTTCATCGGCATCCGTTCGTCAGTGATGCCTATGAGCTTGGTTTCACTCCAGGTCTTAGAGAGGACTACAATCTGCAGATAGAAGATCTGCCGAACGTGGACGTCCCTATTGTGATGATGGACAATGAATTCAGAGATCCTGACGTCGAACGCTACCTGAGATTCTTCGATAGGTATAGTCCTTCGATAGCTGTTCTCGGAGATGCATACAACCGGCGAGACGCACACCAACTCAACGAAGTAGCAGAAACAATTCTCGACGAGAACCCGTACAAGACAGTGATCGTAGCTCCGAAACACCAGGATGCGTTCGAAATACTTTCTGACGACGTCGTGCTCGGCTATCCTAACGGCTACAGCGAATTCAAACCCAGCGACTACTCTGATCTAAGTGATTGGAGAGGACGTGACGTACATTTGCTTGGGGGCAGCCCACCGACCCAGTACGAAACAATACAGGAGCTGACCCAACCTACTTTGACCGGAGAGGAACCAGCCAACATCACCGGTGTAGACTGGAACGGACCTCAGAAAATCTCCTACCTTGGCGAATACTTCAGCCGAGACGGTTGGAAAAGAGCTGATCACCTCTCCATCCGAGAAACCGTACGCAAGAGTTTGGAGGAGATCAAGGCTTTCTGGCAGGAGAAAGATTTGTGGCCGGAAACCAGTCCTCGAGACCTCCATGGACCAGCAACCGTCGAACCTGATGAGATGATCTTCATGGACCAGGGCGGCGACCCAATAAGCCGTCAAGAGGAACTGGAAGCTGCCTACGTCGAAGAATACCAAGAGAAAGGTAAGCTAGCGTTTCAGAATGAGAGCCAGAAAAAGTTCATCGAATACCGTGAAAGCCTGGAACCAGTCTAATCGTTCAAATCTTCGGGATCAAGATATTGCAGGCGGTCGACACGGCCACCATATTCCTCCTCGAATCGGTTAACGATATGCGGGTAGACCACATCCAGAACTGTTTCTGTATCCTCGTCGAGCTCTAAGCCCATCTCGAAACTGTACTCGGCGTCAATCGTTCCATCAAGCTGGTCCGCATGGCGGCCATAAACCTGTATCTCCCAATGCTGCTCTTCCTTCGGCAGAAAATCCGGGTCCAGTTTCGACTCCTTCTCAACGTATTCAAGATCTACAAGGAGAGCGAGGTCATCGTCTTCCAAGTTGAATAGTTCCTTGAAGTGCTCTATACGGGACCTGCAGTAGTGGAAGCTGGCTCGAGTAACTGGAAACCACCCTCAATCCACATTGTCACCTTTCCAGATAACACGGTTTTCCACGTCTTCTTCCTTCTCCCCGTCTTCATCTTCTTCACCGGTGTACGGCTCGCCGTCTTTTACCAGCAACGGGTTTCCTGGAGGCGGATCATCCGCAATATACTCCTCCGAGATGTTCATAGTATATCAATCTGTGATTCGGAAAACTTCTTCTTCAATGTGGTTTTTGATATCGTCGATGACTTTCTGACTATGATCATACTGTATCAGATGGGTTCTACCACCAGTATCTCTCTGATTATGAGGTGTGGCATTGAGCATACCCATCATATCTAAATCCTTGATCAAGTCACGGAACCTTCTCTGAGTAACATCGTGCACATCCTCTTCGCCGCAAATTTCCTGGTATTTGTCGTAAAGCTCACCAGTGATCAGTTCCTCTTTTCTGTGGTCCAGAAGAGAGTACATGATTATCTTGCTCTGCTTAGGAAGCTTCTCAACCGCTTCAATCACTTTGTCCTTCTCGATCTGATTCCGGGCCTTGTCCACAAAGCGTCGAGGAATTTCCCTTCGATCCTGATCTAAAGCCAGCTGTCCGGCCATCCGCAAAGTCTGGATAGCGCTTCGTGCATCTCCATCTTCTTGTGCCACATAAGCTGAAATCTTACTGGTAATGCCATCGTCCAATACATGGTCTTTGAATGCTTTCTCAGCTCTTGAATCCAAGATCACACGGAGCTGGTTGGCAGTGTAAGCCGAGAAGTGGATGGTGTTACTTGCGTAGCCCCTGCTGACGTTCTTCGAATTCAGCATCTCCTCCAGATTCACATTGTTGGTGATACCTATGATGGTAAGTCCCCCACTTCCTGCGTTCATTATTGCAGATCGAGCTTCGTAGAGTCTTTTGAGAATGCGATTTCCGTAATCGCTATCTGAACTTGATTTGAAAAGCTGATCCAGTTCGTCGAGAACGAGAACGAACTCCAGATTGTTGTCGATAATTTCTTTTTCCAGCTTCTTGTAGTATCTCTTGAGGTCGTTTCCCTTGTATTTCCATTCGAAGTAATCGCTTATTTCACGTAGGACGTCTCTTTCGCTGGAATTGTCTTCGATATGTAGATATTCAAACTCTTTTTCATTTCGGCTCATGTATTCTTCGAGATCGTTAAGTACGATCTTGACGCAGGCTGTTTTTCCATATCCTGTATTTCCTGTAACTATGAAATTTTGGCCTGATTTGCCGTGCGATATTCTTCCAAGGTATTTCTTTATTTGCTCTATCTCGTCCCCACGGCATTTGAAGTCGTTTTTTGAGGGTATGAATTCGCTTTCTAGGTAGTCTTGGTTTTTGAATATCGGGTTCTCTTCGATGTTGTTGAAATAGTTGTTTTGCGTATCCATACTCATTTTTGCAACCTTGTCCTGTACAATAATGTTTTCAGAATCGCCTTTTATATCCTTGGGCTTCCAGTAGTTCCGATGGCGGCTGATTGACCAAGATCTGCATATATATTATACCATTTCCGGTAGTAATCGAAATCTCAAAGCAGCTAAAATATCGGAAACTCTCTCTGTACAAATAAAGCCGAAAGCTATTTACTACTTTTACATAGTGTTTAGAATATTACTATACATAATACTGCATAACAGCGTTATACCGGTAGAAGGATACCCCCCTACACTACCGGAAATGGTAATATATTATAACTTGACGTCTTTAAAAAAACTGCTGCGGCTCATATTCTCGAAACAGAAGCTGTCTACTCCGGTTTCACCCCTTGATTCATCACTATGAGGTCACAATTTGACCTTAGTGACACTACCGGAAATGGTAAAGTAAAAACCTTCAGAACCGCTCTATCCCCGGAATCCTAATTTCCATCAACCAATAGACTCCGATGATTTCTACCGCTTCCGGTAGTGGTCAGGATCTCAATTTTGTACTCTACTGAAAACCACTTTTTCATCGGCTGCTATTTGAATTGATTTTATAGATTCGTTGTATTTTTCGGCTGATGCCGAAGAGGTGAATCGGCGCTATAAGTCGGCGATCCGGCTTTGAAGCTGTTGAACACCCATAACTTCTACCGAATCAGAGTCTAGGCTGTTATCTTCGAGTTTCTCGGTGAGGTAGTTCTGTATCTGTTTTGAGGCACAACCGGTGATTATGTGGTCGAAATCCTTCTTCAGATGTTTCTCTATGTGCTCGATCTCCCGTTGATTCTTCCCCATGGCAACCTCGACTATCGATTCGGTATCACCGCTGTTGGCGTAGACGTCGGCATCAAAGGTTTCCAGCTTAGCAGTCCAACCGTGTTTTTCGAACCAGTCTTGTATCCGGTGTTGCCAGTACTTGTGGACGATCCCGCCTTTACCATCGATCTCTAATTCGGTTCCTCGCTGTTCAAGCTGTTCGACGGCTTTTTCGGTGAAATTGTAGAGGTTGCGTTTCCCGGATTCTAGTTTGGCCTTCTGTTCTTCGATGTAGTTCTTCGCCAGTAGCTCGTTCTTTGCGTCGACGCCGGCGGTACGGGAATCGAAGTGGTCATCGTAGTGCTGAGTGATTGATTTGAAAGGTTCGTCGGCCAGCTGCTTCAATAGAAGATCTGCGTTGTCAGATAACTCAGTGTCGCCCTGTTCAAGTTCTTCCACCTGTTCACGGCTTTTAGAAGTGCTTTCCGAAGTTGTTTCATCTGTTTCTTGAGGCTGAAATAGTACTTGCTCATCTTCGAGTACAGGATGATTCCGGAAGTGATTCAGGACCTGATCATCGGTGACATCTTTGTCCAGTTGGTATTCATGGACTGCTATTGCTGACGGTGTCTGGTTCCCGACTTGGATGATGGCGTCTCCTGTCCGAAGGTTTTGAGATGCCAGTCTTTGGTACTGGTTGAGGCCGAGACTGTCACTTATCTCTTTGAGCTGGTCGTGGTCGTAGGTAGCGAGCAAAATCTTCGTCTTCGTATTGGTCAGAAGGGTTTTACTCAGCTTGAGCGGTTCCTGGTCGGCAGCAATTAGTCCGACTCCGAACCCTCGGATCTCCTCGAGTATTTTATCGCTGTGGCTTCGGGGTGCGGCGGCTTGCTGCTCTTTCTGGTTGTTCCAGATCTTCTTGCATTCGTCGACTATTACTGCGTGACGTAGCTGGCTGTCCTGCGGGTACTTGGTTCTGTGGTGGCTGTAAAGCCACTGCAGCATTCCTCCGGTGATCAGGTTTTGAGCGTTTCTGTCGAGCTCTTTGATTTCGAAGACTACTGGATGATTCAACAGTTTCTCGTAGTTGAAGCCGTCCGGGTGCTGGAAGATTTCTCGTGATTTACCGGTGAGAATACTGCGTAGTCGGCTTTTGACTCGGTCGTAGTATTGGCGTTCGACTCCTGGAGGCGGTGACTGCCTCTGTATGCGGTTGTACAGGTCTTGCAGAGTAGGTGTGTCGTGGTTGCGGTAGACTTGTTCGACGTGCGGCGTCATCCAGTTTTTTGAGCCGGACAGAAGGTCTGTGACGTCGCAGAAGATCTTCACGAATTCTTTGCTCCATGTATTAGTGTCGACGAGTGGTGGCGGTTTCAACGGGTTGAACCGGATTTTCTCGGCTGGTATAACGATGATTTCTGGCTTGTCTTGTATGAGGTGGCGGTAGTCGTGTTTCAGATCGAAGTTCCAGTATGGTACGGATAGATCTTCAAGGATTTCGTAGACGGTATTGGTTTTCCCGGATCCGCTTGATGCTGCAATCAATAGGTGTTGTACAAGGTGTTTTTCGTTGTAGTAGTAGGTGCTGCCGGTGTAGCTGGTGCCGAGCAAAATATTTGATTCAAGTGGTTGTGTTGGAGACTCGTTTTTCTGGAAAGGAAACCGGGTGTGTTGATGGACTTTGGCCCGGATTTTGTTGGCAATATGTTGTTTCTGTTTTCTCCGGACACGGTTTTCTCGAAGGGGTTCAAGCGCTCTGTAGGTCTCTAACAGTTTCTGGATGAACTGGTTGTTGAGCAGTTCGGCTTTTTCTACTTCGTGTTTGAGTTCTTCGTAGCTGGGTGGCGGCATCCGACTAGAAATCCATGAGTCCTGCTTGCTCTGAGAAGGCTTCCACTCCCTCCATTTCTTCATACCGGCTTTCTCTTCGAACTCGGTAGAGACGGAGATTTGTGTAGGCTTCTTCTCCGTTTTCACTGGCTTTGCGTTCAAGGAATCGGCTGGCCTCTTCAGTGGTGTCGAACAGGATGTCTGCTTGTTCTCCGTTGACGGTGCCTTCGAACATTGCAGCTCCTGTGTCTGGGTCGTACCAGAAGTATTGTGTGCGCTCTCCGCCGTCCGGCAGTACTTCTGCTTCTACAGGGAGTTGACCGATTTCTTCGGGATGCTGCTGTAGTGCTTCTTGGTAGTGCCAGTGCGGGACTTGTGATTCGATTTGAAGTGGTTCGGTGATTGCTGTGCCGTCAGTTGTGGTGTAGAATTCGTCGAGGACACGGTCGGTTTCGAGGACTTGGTTTTGATATGCTTCTTCAACTTGGTCAAGTCGGCTGTGTACGGTTTCTGTAATCGGTGAATCACCTTCTACACAGTTACTCCGTATGCTTTCATGGCGTCTCGGAGATCGTTTCTTTCACCTTCCCATTGTTCCTCGGCATCAGCGTCTTCCATTAATTGGTTGGCTCTGCGCTTCACTGCGTTTTCTCCGAGTATATCGGGATGTGGTACTCCGTCGCCGTATTCGAGGAAGCCGGCGGCTCGGTCGTAGGCATTGTCCAAGTGGTGTTCAGGGATATCGGTGTGATGGTTTAGTGCTCGGGTCATGGCTTGGTAGCCGGTGAACAGTGAGATTCCGTCGTCCCTGTCTTGTGCCACGGGTTCTTCGATTTCTTCTCGGATCGAGTCGTACATGGTTTCGGTGTCGAGGTATTGGTCGAGTCCAAGGTTTTGGGCTATCCAGACCACGTCGTCGGCTCCACGCACGGTTTTTTCCTGTGCTTCGTCTATCCGGGCTTGCAGGTCGTCGACGCCGTTGAGAATGCCGTCCATTCCCTCGTGTATCATCTGGCGCTGCAACGGTTCCTGGTGTGTCTGCTCCCAGCTCATCTCATCGTCGAATGCGACCATTCCGTTGCTGCAGATCAAGCGGTATGCTCCGACGTCGACTTTGACTCCGTAGTGACCGGTCTGTCCTTGCCGGATACGCATTCCAAGATTGATTGGATCGGTTTGGTCTTCTCCGGCGTAGATTGTGGCGTCATCGTCGGCAAAGTCGATGTGGAAGCTGGCTTTGTATGGAGGGTCGGGGAAGGATAGTGTTCCTTCAAGGTCGATATCTCGGCTTTCGGCTGCGTCCACGACGGTGTCTAATACGTCGGTGTACTGGATGACGTTGTAGTACTGTTCTTTGTCGCTGGTGTCGCCTATGGCCCGTCCGTCGTCGGTCCAGAGGCTTTGCCGGAAATTGAGTTGTTCATACTCGTCTTCTTCCGGATGGTGGGCTAGGATGTCTCCGGTTTCGATTTCAGGTACTTCGTTTTCAGATATATAGTTTAGTTCGTCTCGGGAGTTGAAGTTGTATACAGTTGGATTTGCGATAAAGATATCACCGATATGGTTTTGAAAGGTATTTCTGAAGTTAAAACTATTATTCTATTTGAGAAAGATATGGGAAAGGTTATCTGAACTCGTCTAAGGTGCTGTCACGCAGATCCACGAAACTGTCTTCAGACTGTGTCTCATCCTCACTCTCAGGTTCCACTTCTTCCTCCGATTGTTGTCCTATTTGCTCAAGCGCTTGTTCGAATGGGTTCTCGAACTCGTCGACATCAAGTTCCCGGATTTCTCCCCCCATCGGAGTGCCATTAGTAAGCCACATCTTCCGCTGCTCCAACTTCAACGAATCTCCGTAGACCGCATAACCGTCCATGTTGAAGAAGCAAAGGTTGAGAGCAGTCATCTTCACACAGGTCATATCCTTATCTTGGCCGTAGAATACGGCGTCGATGTCGTCAGGTAATTTCCGAGCTGCGTAGATCAGTAGACGTCCAGTGCCGCTGGCAGGATCTGCAATGGTGTAGGGATCTTGTCGGTCCTCAGTTTCGTCGACACTGGCTACCATCTCAGCTTTCATTTCGCAGACGGGGTGTGGAGTGAAGTATTGGCCGAATTGGTCGCTGGTCATTGCGAGCTCTTCGTAGACCGCTCCAAGCAGATCGGCGTTGGTTTCGGCCATTCCTTGCTGCAGTTGGCCGAATGCTTCCGTGAAGTGGTCTATCTCTCTGTCGCCTTGCTCTCTGGTGTTGTCGTACTTGTCGACGATCTCCAGGTAGTGCTCGTCGTCCCGTTGCAGGCTGTAGAGCATGAGGTCGATCCAGTCTTCGAAGACGTCGTAGAGGCTGTGGCCTCGATGCTGGACTGTTTCTAAGTTGTCGACGATAGGGTCCGTGTATTGCTCAAGCTCGTGTTCGTAGACGACTGGTGATTCTCACCTTTCCTCTTCGTCGATCTCAACATTCTTTCCGCATAACTTGCAGCGGCCTCGTCCTTCTGGCTGCATTCGAGAGACGACTTGTTCTTCGGGGTGGCCGCAGCTTTTCAGGACTGCTACGGTTACGTCTTGATCGCCGTATGGTTCTCCGAGTTCGAGGTTTCCGTCTTCGTCGGTGTTGGCGTCTAAGATCTCTATGTCGAAGCTGCGCAGAAGCGGTTCGACGTCGTCCCGGTCCTCTATTATGCGTTTAATCGAACTCACCTTTCAGCTCGGTGATTGGGGGTACGCCGGCTCTTTTCAGCAGGTTTGAGATAACTATCTCGATGACGTCGTTGGTCCGTAGATTGGACTGACTGGAGAGTGTGCGGCTTTCCTGAAGCACTTCTTTCGCCATCCGGTGTGCTTCCTGGGTAACTTCATTCTCGTTGTAGTGGCCGCTGTAACTCTTGACTTCGACCACTATCGGTCGCCTCCAATCATGACTTTAGTATCTGGGGTTTGAATTTTTCCTGTTTGTTCTGCTCTTTGTTTCCATCGTTTTATCCAACGTTCTGAGTTCAGACTTATTCACCTTTGTAAACAAATTTCTAGAGCTCATTTATAAAATTTAGTCAGGGAAGATGCTTCCAGATTCAGAAACTATCGAATGTGGTTTGTCCGTCTCCGAAACCGGCGATTTCGTATGGCATTTTCAAACTGGTCCGTTCCACGCACTGCTTCAAGTACTGCTTTTGCTGGCCGTTTCCTACGGTTTGCTCGAATGGATACTTGACTTCCCAGTGGTAGCCTTGTAGCACGTTTCGAAGATCCCGTCCCGATTCATCTGTCAGGCCGAGGTAGTCTTTTCCGACGAGTACCCAGGCTTCGTCACCCGGTTCCGGTTCAAAGCGTTCATTGACGTGGTCGTTGATATGGTCTAACCAGTTTTCGACGTCTTCGATATCGTCGCTGGTCTTGTTGTAGGGTTTAATCTCTTTTTCGGGTGGTAGTGCTGCGTGTAGTGCGGAGATGATCAACCAGTCATCGCTGAACTCTTCGGCGAAATCCTGTTTCTTCTGGAAGTAGTCGCTGGTATACATCTCCGCTGCGGGAGCTGGTTCCTCTTGTTTCTGGCTTCCACAACCTACTAAGACATACACATTGTGCTCACGGGTCTCGGCTTCGGCTGAGAATACGGTGACATCACCTTGGTTCTCGAGTCCGAGGTCGTTCCAGCAGTCGCTGCAGTAGTGTGCTTCGCCTTTGACTCCGACAGCCCAGTTCAAGTGACCGCATTCATCGCAGAACAGTTCAGATATGTCGTCGGCTTCCTCTACGTTTTCACGGTCAAGCGGATCATCGCTGATTTCGAGGTCGCCGTGGTCGTACTGCCAGCCCTTTACAAAATCCTGTTTCTCTTCCTGCACCCGGTTATCGAGTTGGTCGAGAAGTTCGTCTGTGTAGTTCAGCCAAGGTGATCCAGTGACGTAAGCCCAGCAAGTCCGTAGTTTTTCTTCAATAAGTTCGGGTTCTCGCTCACTGTACCATTCCTGCCGTGCATCGATTTGTTTCTTGATTGATCTACCACCTTACGCAAAGTCATCAAAAGTCGTGTCCTCCAAATCCTCTGAGTCAGGAAGGTCAACATCATGGTTGCCAGTTTGTTGATCTGAGATCTTGGCGTCCTCTACTTCCAGTGCTTCAGTCCGAAGCAAGCGCCATTCGTACCGGTTTACGTGGTCTTCCAGTGTTTCTTCGATGTTGCCGGAGTACTTGAACTGGGTGTAGACTCCGTTGACTACTTCCATTTCGTCGGGGTCGACGAATGCTATGTAGGCGTGGCTGCCTTTCGCCCAGTTGACGTAGTGGAACTCGTCCATTCCGTTGTCGTAGCCAAGTAACCGGTATTCGCGAGTGCCGATCTGCAGTTCGTTGGGGGCGTCGATTGGGTTTCCACCTTGAATAGGTTTCAATCAACCTGATTTTTTGTAGTTTTGTACAGCAAAGCTACTGCAGAGATTCGATGATTTGCTCAAGTTCTTCAACCAGTCCTCTCCCTTTCTCGGTGTAGAGGTAGTCTTTTCCGTCAACGTAGATCAGGTCCTGGTCTTTCCAGTCATCTATGTAGAACTGTAAAGCGCTACGGGTGATATCCAGGTCTTGTGCGATATGTTTCGGGGCTTTGCCTTCGTAAAGCTGTAGAAAGGTGTACAGCCTTTCCTGGGTTTGGCAGACGGATTTAAGGATGTTAGCGGGGGTTTGGAGATCTTCGAGGTTCACGGTTTTGTTCGGGATACCTTCTGGGTTGGTAGCGACCTGTTTTTAACCTAGGGTTGGGCCGTCAGTAGAAATATACAGTAATTACTGTACAGGAAAAGCTTAACTTTCTGTGGCAGAGAAGTGTCTGTTGAGGTCAGAAAAGAAATGATTGAAGATGGTCGTCGAGCGGATTCGACTGCGTTAGGAATTGCATTTTTCGCAACCGCAATTGTGCTGTCTTTGGTGGTAGTCGGGTTCTTGGTGTTCGTGTTGGGAGGGGTTTCGGTAGTTCAGGACAGCCCTCAGCAGCCGGTGGCTGAGGAGGAAGCTGGTGAAGAAAGTCCGGAGGTGGTTGTGGTTGAGAGAACTGCGTCTTCGAATAGCGACGATGAGAATAGTGGTGGGTCTGTAAGGACGGTGGTGGTGACTCCGACTCCGGATCAAACCCGTGATGATTTGCCTGAGTCGACGCCAAGACGGACCGAAACTGAGCCGGATGAATTTGAAACCCCTGAGCCAAGTCCTACGCCTTCACCTAGATCTACTCCAACTTCTACCAGTAGTTCTGACAGTGACGGGGATGGTTTGTCGGATAGTCGAGAGCGAAGATTGGGTACGGACCCATACAACAGTGATACTGACGGTGACGGATTACTGGATGGCTGGGAGGTCGATGGTGTGAAGTTTGAAGATCGTAGCAGATGTAGCAGGATTGTTCCTTTAGATGTCTACGGCGCTGATCCGCTGCGAAAAGATTTGTTTTTCGAGTTACGTCATAATGGAAGCGGTATAACTCGTTCTGAGTACAGGAGTTTGAAGTCGGAGCTGAGAGATGCGCCTGTAGATAATCCGGATGGGTCGACCGGTATTACTCTTCACTTGGATGCTGATACTGATTTTGCCGATTTTGGCGGCAGCAGTAGCGGCACTGATTACGGCGAGGATTTCACCGAGAGTTGTAGGTACGGTGTGTTCTATTTTGGAACGGTGAGATCGGGGCAGGATCATCCTCGAGGCACGGTAGCTGGTTATTCAAGCACTTATTACAGGGAGAGCTTTGAGATTATGAGAGAGCAATCTGACGATTATCGTGTTTACCCTACGTTTCTGCATGAGTTAGGTCATAACACGTTGGGCAGGCTGGACGAAGAAAATGCAGCTGAGAACGATCCATATCACTCCCGGTTCTGTGATTCAGAGACTGGTGGAGACGGTTTTGGAGACGATGAAGATGAGGGCAACCGGTATGGTGATGCCGGGTTGATGTGCTCCAGTGTTGATTACGATGATTTAACCTTTCATGACGAGGTATGGGATGAAATCAGTCGTGACGGCTTGCTCGGTCTTCCGGATATTCCAAGTGACCGCTGGGAGTTAGCAAACTGAATTCATCTGTAGTACTTGGCTTTTCCGTTGTCGAATATTGTCCCGAGTCTCCCACATGCTTTACAGTCGAAGTCAACAGCGCAAACGTCCACATCTATATGAGTGAATTGGTTGCCCATTAGTTCGCTGCAATTCGGGCACTGAGTGAAGAGCTGGATTGGGACCTGTGTTCGTGCGGCGATCTCTCGAACGTCCGGGTCTAACCTGCCTCGGCCTTCAATCGGTGCGGGATCTCCGTTTTTCAGGATTTCTCGCACCTGAATCATTCGCTGCCACCTTGCCGATCTGTGTCCCCTTTACCGGGCTCCAACGTAGTTTTGAACACGAGCTCGTCCGGGTTCTGTTCCAATGCTTCATCGATGCGAGTTTCGTGTTCTTCCAAGTACTCGGGAGTCTCGTCGAGGACCATGTGATAGTAGGATTCTTCGCTGTTGTCTAGGTCGTGTGCTCCTGAGACGTAGTTGTCGTCGATGTATCCACAGAATATCTTGATTTTGGCACCACCCTTCCCGTTTCTCCGTATTCTTAACTCGTGTAACGATTTATTTTTACTATGGGTTTCACGAAATCATTCGTATAGCAGGTTTTTATAAGGTCGTGAAGTCGGAGAATGTGTGAAATCGGCGTCGAATTACTACTTGGGAACTTAGCAAATAAAACGCTGAAATAACGCTTTAACCAGGTCTTAGCGAAATTTGTGATGGTGTATCATGGTAAACGATAACGATAGTGAGGGCCGAGACAGTGATGAGGTTCAAGAGGAGCAAGCAACGAAGCCGGGCTTTCTATCAGGCGGCTCTATACTCCCAGATAGTAGAATTACACGCCGCCCTTTCCTAAAATCCCTTCTTGCGACACCGATGCTCCCAAGCATTGCTACGGATGCTGAAGCAAATATATTTCAGGAGGGCGGTGATGGGTTTAGCGATGATTTTGAGACTGAATCTCTGGAGGACTACGTAGCTGAATACGGGGAAAAATCGGATTGGAGTATCGAGGAAGCCTTAGACGATCATGCAGCCTTGGGCTCAATCCCGTCAGGTACGTCTTTTCTCAAATTAGATCCTGCTGAATATTCTTGGGATGGAGATCGGAATGTGAGCGTCGACTTCAAAGCAGATACGAGTAACTGGAAGAGAAACGCTAAAATACTTCTCGAAGACGGAGAGGACGCTTACATTGTCAATGCAGCTATTCAAGGAGATACTGTTTCGTTGATCTATGATGAGGGCACTAATGGTAACTGGGAGAGTGTGGAGAGCACAAACCACAATATTTCTGACTGGGATCGTCATACTCTCTCAGCTGATGTATCTGGTGATACTTGTACTATTTCTGTTGACGGTGAAGAGGTGATTTCGCCCACGCTTGAATCTGAACTTGGAGAGGGATCTGTAGGATTCGGCATCAAGGGTGACATCCCAATTGCCACCTGGTTTGATAACCTGTCGATTGAAGGAGGTCGTCCAGATAGCGGGCAAGAAGATTCTGACGTAGAACTCACGGATATTCAGATTGAATCTGGACCATATTCTTTGGGAGACAGTGTCCCGGCTGAGGTTACAGTTGAGAACAAGAGAGATATTGAAGGGACATTCTTTGTCGGGTATAGCGCTACTCCGAACGGTAGTAATGAATCATATGACAACAATGGATCGACTGGCCAAGCAGTTACATTATTACCAGGCGAGTCTTTATCAGTTGATGTCTCTGTTACAATCCCGGAAGAGGCATCTACTGGTGCCTATACGCTAATCTCCAGCGTTTGGGAGGAGTCAAATCCTGAGGATCTAGAGACTCGATTAGATACAATCACTGAGTTAGTAACTATTGGAACAGATGTCCCAAGTGTATGTGATATCCCGCCGATCGGCCCATATGATATTGAACTGAATCCCCATGCCGCATCATTTGAAGACGCATTCTTTGTAATTGCAGTAAACTCTGCTGGCGGAAATTACGGCTCTGTCAGCCCGATTTGTATCGAGACACGTGAGGATGTCCGTGTAAGACGAGTAACACCTTTGGATGATGAAGGTGTGTTGGAGGCGGTGGGCGGTGAGATGGTTGTGAGTTTAGCGGGTGCTGCAAATCCAACACCAATTCCGCTTACGGATTTTGCCTCCATATATTCAACTTATGCTGAAGAATCTCGGGAGGAGGAGCTTAGCAATGTAAATAGCGTTGATCTTGAGCTTCGTGGAGAGGTTGGCATGAATCCCCTAAGGTTCTTAGTTTGGTTAGAAACCTCAGGATCCATTGATGACTGGAGTACACCTCAAGGTTCGGTGTCTATATCTGAAGACACGTCACCCCCTGTTCGAGTTAGTTATACTGCTGAGAGAGAACCAAACCCATCTGAGACTGAATTTGAAGGACTACAAACAAGGAATATATTCTGCATGGACTTCTCTACAGACGATTATTGATCCATATTTTGGGTTGTTATTTAGATAATTCTACTGTTATTATTTCTGGACTGTGTGAAAGTATTATTATAGCGCTAGTGATGGCCAAATTATCAGTGAGATCTCATACGATGGATGTGGTCGTCATCCTCACTAGCGCCTTCGGTCCCGCTACCAAGGCTGAGATCTCCTATCTTGTCTTCCATCGTTTCAAGGATCTGTTTGGGACCGGCATCGATCTCAACGCCTTTTTCTATCACACGAAGGCCATCAAGCATTGTTCCGAAGTTTTCAATGTCCCACTGACCTAGACAAGTGTGTGGATCTTCTGGGCACTGTTCATCTTGGCGAGGGAGCGCATGCAGATGGATCTCTTGACCCTGCGTTACGAACGCTGCGTGTGTGCTTATACGGAATGCTGCTCTGCCGTCACCGTGGAAATAGTCGACGGCATCGGGCAGTGTGTGTTGTTCGATTTCTCCAAATGGTTGGCCTTCGTTTTCACTGTGGTACTCATAGGTCGTGCCGCTGATTTCGGTTTCTTTGATTGGCATTGTGTTCCTCTAATTTGGGTTCGCAATATCTGCCCTACGAAATGACCCCTCTTAGAGATTGACATCCTGTCGATATCTATCGAGATGTCGTATCCGAGTCTACTGAAGATCCATATTTCTCGATGTGTTTTTGTAGTCTGTCTACCGAACTTCCGGTTAGATAATAGAATAGTAGCATTAGAGCAGTCCCTACAACACCGATTATACTGATTGGATATTCAGCTGCGGTTAGGAGTCCGAAACACCAAGATCCGGCTAATAGAGCAAAGTACCGTTGGTTGATCCAGTGTTTTAGGCAGTAACCGCTTCCAGTGATTTTTGAATTCTTGCATCTATCCGCCATACAGTTTGCCGTCAGCCCTCATCACCTCTTGAGTCCTTGAATGCGGGATTTACGGTTTGAATTCTGGCAAGTGATATACTTCGGGAAGACGTGAATGAGCATGATGACGAGCTGTGATGAACTGGTGTTCTTTGAGCTTGAGGGACATCCGAAAGAGGTGGAATGCCCGGACTGCAGGAATTTTTATCCTTGGTTTGATCAGCGGTATAGCTGCCCTGTCTGTGGCTGGCTTCCACCTGATAAGAGATCTTAGCTACAGTCATTCTTGCTCACCACCTTTCTTGTGCTTGTCTTCGAGAGCTTGATTGATTTTGTAATCTGCTCGCATATCCGAAATAGTGAAAAGGACCATTGCTAAGAGCATTATTCCGCCAAAACCTGCCATCCTATCCCCGGTCTGCACCCAGTACGTTAGAAAGGCCGCTGGACCTCCGAACCAGATTATCACTGCCACCCAGGCTTTCCAGTCGGTTAGCCATTCCAAGAGCTTATTCACCGTTCTCACCAGTTGTCATGTTCTTGTCTAAGTGCCAGATTTTGATTGTGCGCTCAGGTGAGAAGCAACCCCAGTCAGCGTATTCTTTATCCGGCTCTCTATCATTTAGAGAAAGATCTTGGCAGCAAGGCATTGCGACGACAAGGATTTCTTCTGCATCTACCACATCAACCGATTCCTGAAGATCTGCATGGCTGTGAACAGCAGTCAACACCACTCGATCCGCCTCAATAGACTGCTGTTGGATTCTCTCAGGTATGCATCTGAGCCGGTTGATCTCGTCGTGCTTTCCTTCGGTATTCAGCTGTGGGTCAACACTGATACACTGCCAGTGCGTCATGTAGGCAAAGAAGCCAGCTGTCCTTGGAGTTGAACCATCGCCGACCGAGACCATCGTAATGTCTTCGTCCTGTTGGTCGAACTCAGGGTGTTTCCGGACGGCATCGTATACCGCCATTGTCTCAGTAATCTCCTTCCCGTTCGGGAATAGATCGGATTGCAGAACGTCAACAGCACAATCCAATCCGAGGAATTCACTGATGTACTTGAGTTGTGGGCGTTTCAGGCTGAGCTGCATGTGGCCCTGCCGGTCCTTTGCCTCAGCTACAATTTCTGGCTCGCCCACTATTGGTTCGCACCTCCTGTTCTTCGGAGTACGTAGTATGGTTCATCCTCAAACCGGATCTCTCTATGCAGCTCGACGTCGTCTAAATGTTCGTCGACGACTTCCTCTGCTTTCTCGACGGTCATAGCACCGGCTCTGTAAGTGTGATCGAACTCCGGTACTTTGTACGAGACCTCCAGGCATGGCCCGTAGCCATGTTTGTTCAATGCTCCGGATCGGCTGGAGAATGGGCCTTTCAACGTGACTTGTTCGCCGTCAACTGTCTCGATGTCGAAGTGCCGTCCACTGTATCCGTCGCCTTCGCCGCCACTCCAGCTGAAGAAGTTGACGTAACCACTGGGTTCGTGTTCTGCGTACCAGAGTCCTTCTTCCCGGCTGCCTTCGAATTGTAGTTCGTCGAGGCTGGGTGTGTCGTCGACGTAGACAATGAGATCTGGTTTGTTAGTGTATTCTTCGTTCCAACGTACTTCTGCGTCCGTTATCTCCACTACTGGTTCTCACCTCTTGTGAAACAGTCGCAGTCTTTCATCCGGAACACAATCCGCTGATAAAGTTCGAGTGCCTCAATTGGGAAGCCGAATAGTCCGGGTTCGATACCCATTGGGTCTTCGAAGTTCTGCGGCTGCCATTTCGTATCCGGATTATGGTTGAGGTACTGGGCAACCTCGTCGTGACGTTGTCGAAGACGTCGAGGATCTACCTCGCCGTACCTGATATGGCCGAGAGTCGATTCCCAGTTACCTCGGACGATGTTAGCCATCTCTTGGTGGCTCTCTACGTGGACGGAGCCACGGTGGGTTGAGCACAGGTCTTCAGCTGGTACACCATGAGCAAGGTTAGTCATCAGACTTCTCCTCCAGAACTAGTAATCTCTCACAGATTTCGAAAAGCGCCACAGCGTTCATCAAAAGTGCCGCTGTAATGTATCGCTGTAAACCGACTCCAGTCACAAAGACACCTACGCCAGCGATTATCTGGAGGACCGTATAGACCAGACTACTGACTACGGTTCTACTTTTCAGAAGACTTCACCCTCCTGTCTACGAAAGATTTTATCTGGCGTATCAGAGATTTCTTCGTTTGATGAGCGGCATCTACATCTTCTATGTATTCAATGAGTTCCTGGTGTTCTGGAACTCCTATGTCGTCAAGAGCCTGAGCTAGGATAGCTTCCTGAGAAGGTATTTCTGGATCTATTGCCTCTATCAAGCCTTGGCGAGAGAATTCGCTTAGACTGTTCACTTTCTTAGATTCCGTCGGGCCTGGAATTTCAACAAGCCGATCAAGGATTTTGGATTTCATAGCGAAAGGTACGTCCTCTGGATCTCGCAAACTCTCGTTGCCAGACCTCACCATCTCAATCACTTCATCTTCGGCTTCAGCTACTATCTCCTCGACTTCGTCTCTATTCATCAGTTCTCAAACCTCCAAATCTATCGGAGCGCCCGGACTGCTCGACGAATATCTTCGCCACGTACTGTCTTCCGGCCAGCTGCTTCTGCGAATTCCATGGCTTGTTCCGCAATTTCGAGTCCTTCCTCCTGCAGTATTTCAACGAGATCGTCTGCGGCGTCTTCTGAGATTCTTTTGTTTGTCTGGGTTTTCAGCAGTCTGTGACCTGCGTTGGTTGAAAATTCAGATTCATTTGACATTGTAGGCCCTAATTGTCAATTTTACTTTAAATAACTAATCCAGGGTCAATATGAGATCGATAGATAAAGCCGGTCGAATACCTTCCAGATTTCACTCCAAAACATTACTACCACTTCGTAACTCACAGCAGACAATGGAAGATACCGATCCGAGAATAGACCGGTTGAGAGAACTGGTCAACGAAGATCTCGATGAAGAATTCGATAGAAGAGCAAACCAAGCTCTCGACGATTCCAACCACGAAGAATATGCAGCACTCATCTACGAATACAACGGAACACCCGGCCTCCTGAACTACCTATTCAGAGAAATCTCAGAACTAGAGGACAGCATCAACTCATTGGAAAACGTGGAAGCAATCGCTGATTACGGGATCGATCCAGAACAACATCGGGAAAGAACTCTACGGGATATCCGAGAAGATTATCTTGAGTCAGTTCAAGCAGCTCTTCTCTCTTTAGCAGAGCAGAAAGTACCTGAACTTCAGGAAGGAGAACCAGTAGACGGACATCAAGCTCTTCTCTCACCAAAAGAGAGGAACATACTCCGAACCGGAGAAGAAGGGAAAACCCATACCGAAGCCAGAATCAGGCGTCGGATCCGAGAACGGTTCTCATCGGATGTTGAACTTTTAAAGGAGCAATCTCCGGAAATCTACGAGGATCTTCGAGAGGTGGTTTTGGAAGACATTCAGAGAGAGTCGAAACCTGATAATTTCTCTCCCGGTGACCAAGTTAGGGTGGAAGGCGGAGAGGTCGGTGTGGTAGAGAGTGTAAGAGTGTCCTCTGGTGGCACGGTTACTCTTCAACTTCAGTCAGGGTCCGAAGTCAAGTCAGATAGAGTGATCGAGGTTCTATAGCGAGAATCCAATCGCTGTCAATATACCGATCTAATTGTAGTAAGCGTACGACTCACCCGGAATCAAGAGTTCAGAGGCACGCTCCCGCTCAAAGTCCTTCGCTTCTTTCTCGGAATCGTGCCAGCTAACCTCTACAATTCCTTCCGGGTAGAAAAAGTTTGTAAAGCGTGCAGAACCTGCTGAAGCACCGATCCGATGTCGCTCCATCCGATCCTCCAAGTCACTGGTCTGACCGATGTACAGCACCTTCTCTCCTTTGTTCAAAGCCTGAGCCGCTTCCTCTTTCGGACCTAAGCTGTAGCCGTTATTGGCTTTCGCCCATGAATCTCGACGGAGCTGCCACAACGCCTTTCTCTCATCCTCAACTGGTGGCGTACAGTCAAGAACGTAGACCGCAAAACGATTACTCTCTAACTCCGATTCGGAAACTAACTCCCGAAAAGCAGATAGATTAGTTAAGTCTTCAAAACCTGCTACTGTCGACTCATCGCGGTCGGGAGGATCTTCAAGAGGAACGGAAACACCAGGCGGCAACGTAGCTGGAACATGCCGGTCAAAATCTCTCAGAGCTCCTTCATCGGATGCATGAATCCCGACAATGATCTCGGCTAACACCTGTTTCTTGTAACCATCCAGTACCTCGTAACGAGGTAAACCGATTTGCTCAGTTAGCAGCATCCGTAATGCCGTCGCCAGTGATTTCCCTTTCTTTGATTTCCAAGAATCATTGTAGTTGGGCCACTGACGCACATACTCAAACGGGTCTTCTTCGGGAGCGATCCGTTTGAAACAAGCCTGCTTCAGTTCGTTATTGAAACTGCCTCTAACTGCGGATTCATGCTGTTCCGGAAGAAGGTTTCTCAGCTCGCTTTCCAAGCCAGATCTTCCTCGTGAAGCCTTATTCTGTATCTGTTGTCGGAAGTCACCCATGATTTCTCCCTCTGTTTGAAGATTGACGGGTATCGGGCAAATTCACTAATTACCAGTATCTAATTTAACCATTTCTAAATAGAGTCCTAACTTCAAGTAAGAATTCTTTACCTATCTCAACAGGGCATCATGTCTTGTTAACAATCCAATGTATTTACTGGTCTATCTTTGCCTCCATAGAATATGGTCAGAGAAGAGGATCTCAACACGTACGTTTGTGAGAGTTGCGGCGCTCGCTTCCCTGACAAGCAGTCTGCGTTTGATCACGAGCAAAATTGTTACTCACCAACAGGGTGACTAAGGATGAGTGGTTACACCGATGAATTTGTTAACAAGAATCCAGTGTACAAAAAGATTTTATGGTTGCATTTGGCTTTTTTGATATTGACTAGTGGTCTAACAATGTTTATTGGTCATCCTGCGAACCCTTTTGAACAACTTGAATTGGCTGATGATACAATCTATTGGGAGGCTATGAAATTAATTCGAGATGGATCCTTTATAGCTGCAATAGTATCTGGATTTATTATTTATACTAGGTTAGGAGCACATATTATTAGGGAAGAGTTATCAAAACAATTTGAAAAATATAAGGATAGACAAAAAGAAATTGATAGAATACGTTCAGATCCAACTAGTGCAGGTTCTGTTTTTTTAGCTATGGAAGATAAATCACTTCTTGGTAGAGGTAGAATAGTTAACCCACCTAATAAAATAAAAACAGGTAAGAAAAAAGGCCCTGTAGTTGAATCGCAAAAAGGAGGTTCTACAATAGCAGATAATAATAAAACTGTTTCTGGGGCCATAGAAATACTTGGATTAATTAATGATGGAATGAAAAAAGCCAATGCAAATAAAGGAGAACTGAGATTACTTGATTGTGACTATAAAGGTGAATTTGATGCTGAAGGTGACTATGACTTTGACTATATGAACAAGTTCGGGATACAAGGCGTGTATAGCTTTTGGCCAGAAGACGCAAATAATGCGTTTGATCTAAAAAATGGAGATATTGTAGAATGTGAAATTGTACTCCATAAACCTAAATTCAATACTGTTGAAGTCAAAGACGTGGGAAATGTTAGAAAAGAATAAACACTGATGAAGAACGTGGATCATAAGATATCTTTTTTGAATTTCTCAGTGTCGGCAGAACCTCACCATTCGCTGAAGTCGGTCGGTAAGTCAAAATCCAACTCGTCAATTTCTCCGTCTTGATAGTACAGTGTACCGACTTGTGGTGGTTCCGCTCCGACCGCACGGATCTCCTCAGTGGCAACCTGATTGAGTAAGTGGTCAAGCCCGTCTTCCATATACAGCTGGTTCTCGACGTACTCTAGGGTGGAGAACATGGTGTCTTCCGGCGGCTCAAGTTGTTCGACTTCTCCAAAGTCAAGATCATAGCTGCAATGCGGTTTTCCGTCAGATCCGAGATGTAGGTAGATACCAGATTCGTTCAACTGGGAAGTAATCACCCCTTCATTCTTGGTCTTCGTAGCCGGTGATGATCAACGGGTACGCTTCCTTCGTCGACGTGATCTTATCCACGTTCTTCACCAGGTAGACTTGCTCCCGTTGTTCTCCTTTTTCTAAGAGATCAGGGTTGTCGTCCTTGGGGTCGTGGACGAGTTCGCTTAGACGTCTCCGAATGTATTCCGGGCCTTTGATCTGCGCCAACCGATGGTCTTTTTCGAGTACGAGGAATGCGTGTGCTTCACGGGTGGTCGGCCAGTAACCGTGTTGGTTGTAGAATTGGCGGACGGTCATGAAGGCGAGTTGTTGGAGGTCGGAGATTGCACCTGATTCCTGCAGTTCGTGGTATGCTTGGAGTGAGGTGTCTTCGACCTGTCTCACCGGGCTTGATCACCTTCGAGGCTTTTGCATATTTGTTCTCTTATCATCCTGATCCTATATTTATATTCTATTCAAACCGGTTTATAAAAATAACTCAGATAAGTGACTGCACTTTTCTTTACAAATAAACACCCAAGAAACACTATATCAAGGTGATTCCTGCTAAGTGGGTTTCCAACACACAGAAACCGGAGAGGCACACCAAGACCCCGAAACACGCCTCGTCTACGACTTCTACTGCGGAGCCGGCGGCGTAGGAACAGTGCTCGACGAACTCAACGACGTCTACCACGTTGGATTCGATATCGAGGACCAGTCCGATACCTATCCTGGCCATTTCGTTCAAGCCGATCTGTCCTGGGAGCACAACCCGTGCCGAGGCTGGGGAGACTTGGGTTGGTGGAGCCCTCCCTGCACCGCATACACACCACTTTCTCAAGTGAACTACGGTAGCCGGGAGAAAGCCTTGGAGGAAGAGCCTCGGATCCCTGAATTCAGTGTACAGAACCAGAGCCGGGAGCTCACCGAATACTACATCATCGAGAATGTGCCGGGAGCCAGCCGCACAGACGACTTCCAGCCTAACGTCAAACTGAATGGACTGGCTTTCGGGTTGCCGTTCAACTTGGAGCGACATTTTGAAACCAACTTCCCAGTACCAGACGCCTACAAGTCGGGTGATCCGGAACTGGTGCTCGGCGGCAGTGACTGGGTTACGACCGAGACACTGGCTGAAGCGAAAGGCGTACCTGTGACTTGGGAGAGACAGCAGGTGAATCAGGCCATGCCGTCCGTCTATGTGGAGTGGCTGTTGTGGCACTGCCCGGCGATCAAGATGCCGGAGGACAGTAAGCCGGAACGTATCGATGAATCACTTACCGGTTATGAGGAGCAGCCCTTGGATCCGTTCTTCTACAGTGAGAGCGAGCAGAGCAGAGATAGTTGTTTTCGGTCATTGCAGAACCGGTTCTGGTTTGACCCAATACGGAATGACGACCTCGATGTAGAGCTTGAGCTGTTCGACGATTCAGAAGAGTTTCAATCCGACTTTTCTGACTTTGTTTGACGGGAAAACGCTGAAGCACCCGGATACCGCAATCGTCGTTATGACTGATTTTTCTGAGGTGGAACGCCGAGTCTACAACACTATACGTGCGAACACAAACGAATCCAGCTGGATCGACCTTGACCATCTGAAAATCCATCTTAAAGCATTCGATGGAAGCGAGATCCAGCAGGCTGTCCACGATCTCTACCGTGCAGACATGATCGAAGTGGACGAAGGAAGGTACAGGCCGACAGACTCGAAACGACGTATCCCGCACCCCGGCGAGATACTCTACGAGGAGCAGTGAAATAATGGACGAAGAAGATCTTGAGTTCCGGATTGTACCGTTGAATCCTGGGGTCAACGTCCCTTACGCAAGAACAGAGGACTTCCAGGAGGCTGGTGAGTTACTGTTGGAGGCGATGGAGGAAGATGATGGTATCGACTATGCGTTGAAACCGGTCAGGGTAGACAGTCAGTAGCGTCGATTTTTTAGAAGTCGGATAGCCCGACTTGGTCATCGTTCTTGTCTTCTTCTTCGTCGGGCTGTGGCTCAACTACTTCGTCGAAATACTGTTCCTGCTCTGCTTCACTGAGTTCACTGGCTCTGCGCTCTGGGAAATTCAACGTCCCGGCATCAGGCGAATCCTCCTTACGATAGACTCCGGCGTCACCAAATTGTTTGAACAATGTTTCGGCGTCGAATCCCCACTGGTTTTCTACGTATTCGGTGTCATGGCTGATTGCCCAGGAGGCAGTCCGAAGGTTGCCGTATTCGTCTATCCATTCTTCGGCAGTCTCCCGGTCAAACAAAGGGACGTCTTCTAAGCACTGGATGAAGTGGTCTCTCGCAAGTTCATCTGCTTCGAAGCTATCTATGACCTGTTCGCTGCCTCTGTCCAACCGAAGAACTCGGTCGATTATGTGAGTACCTGAGACTTCATTGCCGCCACGTAAGCCGGGGACCAACTGGTACTTCTCCGTAGCATCGCTTGGAGCCAGCTCTAAGAAATCCGGTCGATAATCTACATAGACGTCATCGCTGTCCCTGGTTTCTGCCTCGAGAATATCCGATACTGTAGAAAACGGTGCTCGAAGCGGTATTGCATAGCGGTCTTCGTCTAGAAGTATGCTGCCGCCGAGAGGTTCGTTCCGGTCGGGGTAGAACTCTGGTGGTGGAAGGGTGCGGTAGTCGTGGTTGACGATTTCACCGGTTTCTTTCCACGGTTGTTGGTACTGGTACTCTCTCAAACGGGTTTTCGGGTCGCTGTGTGTGAGTCTCCAGCGATCATCTTCCTGCAGTTCACCGTGTTCGTCTTGGCTTAGAAGCAGTACTTCGGCGTGACTGGGTGTGAACCGGTAGTAGTGATGGTGTCCTTGTTCTGCGTCGACGCCGAGAAAACGGTACTCTGTTCCACTTGAAGCAATGGTGTTCGGATAATTCTGTTCCGTGTTTTCGTCTGGTTTGAATCCGGCCTGCTCCAGTTCTTGCAGCAGGAGGTCCCTGTCACTGTAGTTGTACCATGGTTCGTCGACTAACTGGCTGTGACCGGTTTCCACTGCGTTGTAGAAGTTCTCAGGATTGTCGAAACGAGTCTCGATTGCTACTGCCTCCGGTTTACCTACGTTCTCCAGTTTCAACAAGTCGTCACGTACTATCGCTGAACCCACCTCGTGTCTCTCTACCCGTATTCTTCTTCTCTCAGCATTTCTGAAACCGGTTCTAAACCGTGTTTAGTCCGGGCGGTATCCACGTTCTCCAGACTGGTTGATGGCCCTGCTGAGAGCATGATTGACTTCTTGGCTTCGAAGTACAGATCTTCGGGTATCCCGGTTTTATCCAAGACTTGTTCGATCAGTTCTTCTTGCCGGTCCGCGTGAAGGTAGTGCCGTAGATAGGTTGGAGGTTCGCTGTCGACGAGTTCGCCAGGTTCCAAGCTGTGGTAGTCCAGTCCCGGTGTGGCTTCTTCGTAGAGGACATCAAGTATGTCGTGGTAGACGTGCTGCCACTCATCCTCCACTGCTTCAAGGTCGTGTTTCAATACTGGCTTCCACCTCCTCAGAGTTCTGTGAGACGCCGCAGGACGGGCACACACAGCTTTCCATGTCGAGTGGGATGAATCGGTCTTCCTCTTCGTGGAATCCCTTCTGCGGCTTTAACGTGGTTTTGACGTAGGCTAGTAGGCCGGGCCGGGAGTCATGGACCTTGAGATAGAATGGGAAAACCAGTTCATCCAGTACCAGTCTGTAATTGCTGTACTTTTTGTCCCAGTACAGGTCGCCCTCTAAGTCGATGATTTTCTGTTCGTATTGGTCGGCGGGGAATGAGTAGAGCTGTAAACGTTGTTCGGCTCGGTCCATGGCGTGTGGTTGGAAGAATGCTCCGTTGATCATCTGGGCTCTCCGCACCAGTTCAGACTCGTCGAGCACTACGGGTTTCCACCTCCCTGTATATCCATTGAGGCTGTGGTTGGTCCGTCTTCGAAGATCTCCCCTTTCTCTTTGAGTTTATGCTGGTTGACTCCTCGACGTTTTCCGCAGCGCTGGCATTCGTATACTTCGTAGCTGTCGGCGGGATGTGGTGTCAGGATTTTCTGCCTGAACCAGTTATGCCCGAATCCCCAGCAAAGAGGACGTAGAACTATTGCTGCATGGTTTTTCCTGGGAATTCCCTTCACCGGGCATCACCTTGTTCGGCGTAGTTGGAGAGGTATTGGTAGAGTTCGTGTTCGAAGCTGGCTTTCGCCATTGCCTCGACCGGTTCCAGATCTCCGGACTCCAGGTATTCTCTCCACTCGTTTGGAACATGCTGTGTGTATCTGAGGACAGCTGCAGGTTCCTCCCGGTAGATCTCTGTACGCCAGGTGGCGTAGAAGGCTGCCTGTGCTGGTTCGTCGGCCGTCAGTGTCTCGGTTTTACCTGCGATTCTTTCTGTAATTTCGCCGTTTAGAACTCGGTCGGCTAATCCGGCCAGTTCTTCGTTTACGACGTCTTCCTTATCGATCTTTGAACCACCTATTGAGATATTGTTAGTTAATCTTGTTTAAAAATAGCTGGTATCGAATCCTCTATCAATATTATATCTGGATACCAATATTGGAATAACAGATAAGTATAAGCTGTCGTACGTGTTCTGTAAGCGGTGATGGGTGTTCAAGTAAAATGTCCTGGCTGTGCGTCGCTGTTCTACGCATCCGATTGGGAAGAGCTGGTGGAATGTTATGGATGCGGGGAGATGTTCAACCCTAGGAACCGTACCGTATTCAACGGATAGCTTCTATTCCGCATCTTGGTCCGTGACAGCTATTGAAGGTTTTTTGAAGCTAGAGGATAGAATTTTAACAATTAGACTGCCAAACTTTATGTTCCACGTCGTCCGGCTGGAAGCCGTTTTTGATCTACATTTTGATAGCTTGACTCAGTTTCTCTGGTCCGAGGTTCTTGGGAACCCCCCCTCATTCTGGCCAGGCTGTTACTCCGTTCGTGACGCCTTCTATGACAAACTCGAAGGTGGGATATTCATATGTTTACTAGTGCCAATTCAGTCAAGATTCGATAAACTCATGCGATACAGAGTCTCTCGGTTGATTCTATACTAAAAGCCAGAAGTTTTGATCGTCAACTCCGGTGATTTTGCCCCTTCAGGCCACCTACCTGCTCCTCTCGGACTAGCGTATCCGATTACTTCTGGCCATCAGTATAGCGATTCAGATCTTAAGGCGCATTAGTCCACAATCTTTAAGAGAAACGATATTATATGAAAGCAACTATGGATAACAGTGCATCACTTGAGATTTTGTGGGAACAAACTTATCCGAATGGAGACGAGGAGTATGACGATATTCTATATTCGGTCACTAAGACAAGCAGTGGCGGTTTTCTTTTTGCTGGTAAAATTGACTCTTGGGGGACTAGAATTGGTGATGCCTGGCTAGTGAAGATAAATTCGACGGGAGAGATTCAATGGACTCAAACCTATGGTAATGACGATAGTCAGAGTATCACTGACGTAATTGAAGTTAGTGAGGGGGGCTATATTTGGATTGGTGAGCGAAGCACGCCGGATACAGGAGCAGAAGCTCCCTGGGTAGTAAAGATCGATACGGAAGGTTCTATTGAGTGGGAGAAGAAATTTGATTTTGATTATCTATTTAGTACAATTGTCGATATAAGTGGCGAAGGCTATATTTGTGCTGGTCAGCATCAACAGGAATCTGGGGACTCCATTAATATTGATGCAGTATTGGTGAAGTTAGATGAGGAAGGTAGCATTGAGTGGGAACAGAGATACAGCCCTGAGGACTCCGAAACATATGGTATCGTGAATGATGCAATAAAAACGAGTGATGATAACTATGTTCTTGTTGGTAAGTTACGCCCATCAGGCTACGAGGAGGAGGACACATGGCTCGTAAAAGTAGACACAGACGGGACTCTCCAGTGGAAAGAAAGATATGGTGACGATAGTAAGGAAGATCGCAACGAAGAAGGAAACTCTATAATCGAAACCAGCGATGGGAAATATCTTACATCTGTAAATTCTACTCCTTTCGGTAATACCCATGGACAAGGAAGTGATGCTCGGTTGTTGAAAGTGGGTCGGGACGGTTCTGTTCAGTGGGAACAAACATACAATACCCAAGGTACTCAAACCGCAGTTCAGGTAGTTGAATTGAATGAAAGTGGCTATCTGTTAATTGGGTCAACAAAATCTAACCAGACCGATGAGCCTATTGTTCGATTCGTATCCGTTTCTCAGGACGGAGGGATCCGCTGGGAACAGACCTACGGAAGTGAAGGAAGTTACTCCCCCAACAATCTAATCCAGACTGGCGACAAAACATACCTCAGTGCAGGAACATTTGAGCCCAATAATTCTGCTAGGGTTGGTTGGCTAGCAGAATTTGGGATTACAAAGAATCCAACAACTCAGACATCTACCGTAACGCCGATAGACTCACTCCAAGAATCAGTAACTCCGACTGTCAGTGACACGATCCCAGATTCAAACGAATATCCTCTTGAAGAAGGAAGTAAAGTAACAGTCAATCCAACGGGAACACCATTATATGTAATTCAGGATATTCCGAACGTAGACCCGGATCGAAGGGCAGTAACCACCACTAATTACGAATTGGTTGGTAAAAACCGCACGAAAGACGCTCTAACGGCAGAATTTTATCAAAATTCTACAGAAGTATTCGATTTCTCAAATCGTCTTCAAACCGCCCGCAATCATAAAAGTCGGGTTGCAGACCTACAGCTATTTGGTCGTGTAGTAGATGCTGGATGGGATGTAACCGTGATACTTAGTTCGTTGCTTGTCAATCGACCAGATTTAGGGCTTGGAAGTGCAATATCACTCACATCAGATGCGATCAATTGGAGTGTGACTGAATATAACGAACCATTTGAGGAAGGATTCACAAAGATGACAGCAACGCTGACTAACGCTAAGAGCATTCAAGCCAAAGCCCAACAGATGCGGACCGATCGTGAATTAGCAAATCAAATCGGGACTGGACTTGAAGCATTCGCTCTCGGAGTTGATATCGCGCAGACTCAAGGTGGACTCACCTCAGCATGGGACGAGGCGATTACAGCACTGCAACAGAGCCAATTTCCGACCAATAGTGTCGATGATGCTATAAACAGTGCTGACGACTTGGCAGCACAATCAGTCGATGATGCAATTACAGCTTCATCTGGACTTGTGCTTGGCTTCGCAATCGATACAGCAGTCGGAGAGGTTGAATCAGGGGTGAAGGCTAAGACAAAAATTCATACCGCAGAACTAGCTTATGAGACTGTTCGAATTCCTCTTCTTGAACGATTAGAAGTTCTTCAAAGCCGTGCAGAGGCTGGAGAACTCACGTATCCACAGTCGGTTGAATACGAATTGTTCCCAGCCATTGAATTGCAAATGAAAGCACTTCTCGCTCAAATCGGGGCTGATTACTGGGAAGCGATTAGTTCTAGTGCAACTGGGTTGCTGTGGGATGTCGTATCGAATGCCGACAGTAAGGCAACAAATTTTGAAACGACCGCTAATTCGCTCGAAACCGCATCCAAGTGGTCATATCTTGGTGCTGGTGCAAACACGCGCATTATCGAAGATCGTTTCACGAATACTATTAACATGGAGTTCGTTTCGGGGGGTGAGGAATGATGAATCCTCGTCGGCGTCAGGTTCTCCATGTACTGGGGATCGGAGGTGTGACAAGTCTCGCTGGATGCTCACTTGGAAGTTCGTCTTCTCCATCTGAGGAAACCACACACTCCAATGACAACTCTGCTAGTAATTCTAATTCGAACTCTATTAATAAATTCGATACCACATCACGCATACAGACTGCGCTTGATAATCAAGCACAGTTTCGGCCTGAATATCCGTTTGATTATGATTCTATTGAATCAGAGTTTGAAGGGGACAAGTTATTCAAACATATCAAAGCACGCCCTGCACAAGATCAAACAGGCGACTTTCTTCAGCTACAACCTGGATCAAGATCCGCTTCTAGCCTTGCAGAATTATTACGGGCAATATGGAACGTTGGATCGTCACAGACTACCACTACGCCTATAAATGGCTCGAGTGCAGAATTGAACGGAGGCAGTGCATTCGGGACTACATTTCTCGTAGGAACAACTGTTCTTGATGAAATTGACACTGTGATTGTTGTCCGAGGAGAAAGTCTAGAAGTGGCTCGTTCACATGCAGATTCATCCCCTTTCCCACTATAATAGATCACGTCGTATAGGTTTCAGTAGCTGCGTTAGAGGTCAGCTGAGAATATTCAATTTTCGTGATGTCGATTCCTTTCTCGGCTAAGTACTGGGTGCTCTCACTTCCCCAGTCCTCTTCTCCGGAGCCTTTGGTCAATAGGATGTAGACCTGGGAGTCTCCGAGCGGACGCATTGTGCGGCCTGCTCGCTGCCCTGTCTGTGAACGTGAGGAACCCATGGTAGATGCCAGGATGGCTACTTCGGCATCAGGGAGATCGATTCCTTCGTCTCCGACCCGGGAGATCACTAACGACTGTGTCTGACCGCTTCGGAATTGGTCGTAGATTTCTTCTCGCTTCTTGTGACTGGTTTCTCCATGAACGAACGGCAGGTCCAGTTCCTCAGCCAATTCTTCTCCTTGTCTGATCCAGTCTACGAAAATCAGGATTTTCTGCTCGCTATGTTTCTCCATCAAAGTCTGGATCGCTTTGTGCTTATTCGGGTTCCGAGCTGCCTCAATCATCTTCGCTGAGCCTTCAGCTCGTTTGTAGCGTTTCCGTGCGTTCTCTGATGCCCACGGAAGCATGACCACGTCGACGTCAGGTTTGGCCACCCAGCCTTCGCTGAACAGTTTACCCCAGTCTGTGCCGACCGGTGGCCCGATCAATGTGTAGATCTCTTTGGCGTCACCGCTTTCCCGTACTGGTGTAGCGCTCAATCCGAGTCGGGCTGTTGATTGGATCTGCCGGAATCGTTTCCAGGTTGAGGCTACGGCGTGGTGGCATTCGTCGGCCACTACCAGCCCCCATTCCCGGTTATTAAACAGCTTTCTGTGCCGGGTCATCGCTGCGGTGTCATAGGTGGCGATTGTAACCGGTTTGATCTGTTTCCGACCGCCGTGGTACTGCCCGATCTGGTACTTGGAGAGGTTTGTTTTCTCCAAGAGTTCGTCCTCCCACTGCTGAACAAGTTCTCTTGACGGTGCCAGTATCAATGTCTCACCGCCGATCACCGACATAGCGCCAATTGCTGCAACAGTCTTTCCGGAACCGGAAGGACCTACGAAGACTCCGGCTTTTCTCTCGACGAAGTGCTCTACCCAGTTCTTCTGGTAATCACGTAACTCGATTTTCTCCGTCAATCCAATACTGAGGGATTCACCTTCCTTAAGCCGTCTCTCGTCGATTACCGGATAGCCTTCGTCGTAGAGTTTCTCCTTGACCTCTGCTTCACCACCATCTTTGATCCGCATCTCCGTATCGGAGAGAAACTCTGTGTAGTGGCGGTTGTACTCGAGTTTCCTCTTCGCAACGTTCTCGAAGACATCCTGGTCTTCGGATTTTAGAACAGAGAACTGGTTTCCGCTGTCGGTAGTTTCGGTGCGTAGTCGGAACTGGTGTGCCCGCTCCCAGTCGTCCCGTATTCTGCTTTCGAACCCACCGTTCCATTCTTTGCCGACGATTGATTTGAGTTCGTCCCGCAGCTGTTGGAACGATTCGTAGGGTGTGTTCCAGATGTCTTCCGGTGAGATCTTGTAGAGGTAGGATTCGCCAGTAGAGTCGACCAAGTGAGCTGACTTCGATAGAACGCCTCGAGTATCTTCTTGGGGTTGATCGACTACGATCTCTCGACGGCTCGGGAAAAACATCACCCGCTCGTCTAAATCGACTTCCTGGATCTGCTCTAATTCGTGGTTCTGTAGAGTTTGCTTCAGCCTTTCAAGCTGTTCAACTGTATTCTCGATTTCCTGTTCTGTGTCTTCTGTCAACCTCAATTCTCACCTTCAGTAGATCTGTTAGTATTGACACGGCGATTTTCGAGGGATCTTACAAGTAAATTTGATACCGATCCAGCGCCTATCTTCGTCTTGCGAGGTGATTCCCTTGAGTTTAAAAACGCCCGGCGGGCAAACATTCGAACCCGTCTGTAAACTGGGCGGAGTGCGGCGGGCGACACTTTGGTTAAGTCACCTCGTATCCCGCTTGAACTCCAATATGGGGAGCCGCTAATCAGCCCGTCCCCCGCAGCGGGATAATCCTTGACATTCACACAGTCACTATTCACCAGCATCACCTGAGATCTCCCTGGTATCTCGTGAAAGAGGGCCTTGCCACTCTTCCTGGTCTGGCATTTTGTAGAACCGGATGTAGTGACCGAACAGCTTCATGTGAATTCCGGCTCGAATGAATCCGAGGAATTGGTAGTAGCTATATCTCTTTCCGCAGCTGCACTGGATCTCCGTCACTGGTTATCGGCCTCCCTGATAACTGCCAAGGTTTTCTGAGGTCGTGGTTCAAACTTCTCTAGTATCTCAGGTTCTTCTTGGTCGCTGTGGATTTTCCAGAGTCCGCCACAAGAATTGCATCTGTAGTTTTTGACGGTCTCGGAGGCTCCAACTCCTTTGTAGTGCCAGGTGTATCCGTGCTGACCAACTAATCCGCAGTATGGACACTCTGTCTGCTGTTCAGGAGTATGCACTCAACTACCACCCTCTCCATCAGTTTTCTCTTTGAGATCTGTCTTCGATTTCTGAGAGTGCCTGACGCAGACAGGCCATTCAGTGCCGTGTTCAAGTACAAGAGTTTCTACAGCTTCCATTTCGCAGCCATCAGCTTTGCACTCAGTCATGGTTGTTGAACACCTTCTGAGCGTTTTCTGATAAAGCGATTTTGTCACCATTATCTAACTCTAGTTTCTCGCCGTTTGCCAGCTTCTCAAGCTCTTTCCGGCTGATCTCCCAAGTACGCATTACCACTACTTATCCCCTCCATTAGTTTTCTTTTCGACACCTGCGATTTCTTCCCTTAGAGCAAGTAGCTTGGAGTGAATTGAACCATCGCTAAACATATTACATTCCTTTCTAATCTCATCAATTGCTTCAATGATTTTCTGATCTCTTTCTTCTACATCGCTGCGCCGGACCAGTTCATCTCCTTCTTCAAATCTAACATCGTAACTTGGGTCTACAACACAGCCGTAGTCTAAATCAGTTTTAGTTACTATAGCGGCTGTCGGCAGGTTATTTTGTACTCTACTTACCTGTTCCACATCCTCTGGGTCACTACGTTTCTTCCTAATACAGTAACCGCAAGGCACGTCTTCCTCAATGTCGTCACATCTACAGTAGTTAGGAAGAGAGGAGCTATCGCCATCGCTTTCTTTTCCAAGGCTGTCCGGTACATCTTGGAGCTGCTCTACTACAGAAAGATCATGCTCTCTAAGCCGGTGTCCGAGCATTTCTTCTACAGTCATTTCTTCGCCGCACTCAGGACAAGGATGCTCTTGATCACCGTTACTCAGCGTCACCACCTTTCTGCTTGAATTCTTCTTTGATTTGATCTAAAGCCGCTCTCCAGCCGGCATCAAACTCTTCTCCAAGCTCGTCTTCAGCATCAGGATAAGACTTCTCTTCAATGCGGTCGATTGTTTCTGTGATTGTAGACTCGGCAAACAACGGCTCCGCTCCCGGCTTTCTATTACCGTAAAGACTGACCGTAGTAGCATGTTCTCCATCAACTCCGTCAATAAGCCATCCGTCTGGCTCAAGAGTCAAGACCGGCCACCTCCTTCCTCTGTTTTGTCACAGACTACGTAAGTAGAATCAGTCCATGTTTTGATGGAGCTCATTCGCCGGAACCACCTCCTACTTCGACTTCTTTGTTTCTCTCAGCCTCAATAACTGCTGGAGGACTCAAAACTTCGTAATCCTCTATCCAGTTAGAAGGTATTCTATCTCCCCTGATTAGCCTTCCAAGGAAATCTTTGGCTTTCTCTTTGCCTTTTTCCTCTTTGTCAGGAAACTCATCTACTTCTACTCTAACTGTTATGTCGAATTTCACTCTGTAGCATCACCAGGTGTTGTCTTGAACTCTTCCTTGGACTGTCTGCCTTCGAAAAATCCTTCCTCAAACTTCCTGCTTCTTTCCTCTGCAATATTTCGTTCGGCATCCGCTCTCCGCACCAGTTCATCTCCGTCTTCTACTAGATCTCTGTCAGTGATTCCAACATCCTTGATTGAGTCTTGTCCATGCCATCCTTCCCAGTCTATGTCTTTTTCAACTACTTTAGCGGCTGTCGGCAGGTTATTTTGTACTCTACTTACCTGTTCCACATCCTCTGGCTCAGTACGTTTCTTCCTAATACAGTAACCGCAAGGCACGTCTTCCTCAATGTCGTCACATCTACAGTAGTTAGGAAGAGAGGAGCTATCGCCACCGCTGTTTTCCTTTCTACTACACTTTTCTTCTATGTCGTTGCCGCAGATCCTGCATTTACCGCAGTCCAAACATTCTGCATGAGTCGGCTTTTCTTGATGTCCTTTCCAGTGTTCATCGTTTTTACCGCAGTTCCGGCACTTTATCTTATGCTCCACTACTCACCACCTTTCTGCTTTCTGTCGTAAAGTGAGATCAGGATATAGAATGCTATTGTCGCCCAACTAAAACCAGCTAATAGCCCGAGCGCTGCTCCTTGATAAAAACCAAAGGCATTCATTCAGAACCACCTTCAGTAGTCGTCCTGTTGACCTCTTCTAAGCGGCTTTTGCTTTCTCTTAGCTTTTCCAATTCATCCTGATCAAAGTATTCTCTGGCTTTGCCTGCCGCTATTTTTCCTTCAAGGAAAAGTTCAGCGGCAATTTCTTTGCTTACTCCACGCATCTTCAGCTTTGCCAAGAGAACATCTTCTTTCTCTACACCAAAATCTTCAGCTGTAGATTCCAGAACTCTCTCGCCATGTTCAGATGTTTCTATCTTGTGCTCACTCATCGGAATCACCAGGTGTCGAACTGCTATCTCCTGAGATTTTACCTTCATTCACTAAGTCCTGATAGAGAGCTTTGACTATCGCCTTCTTTGATTCTGAAAGCCAACCCTGCAATTCGTATTCTGTCCACAGGTTCCTGATAGCTCCTTTCATGTCTTCCGTAGAGCCATCAAAACCTTCAGGAGCTTCCTTATCGCTATTCATAAAGGATTCTAGAGCCTCCATTTCTTCAGCTATAGATTCTCTTCTTTCTTGAACGTTCAGTGGCGCACTCACTCCGTATCACCTTCAGTAGATTTCGTGCTGATCTCTGCGTAGATTTCGTCCTCGTCCGCAATCTGTTCCACTCGCTTCGGATACCAGGTATAGATGCTATCCTTCACGAGAGAAACGTCAGCGTCAACGTAGCCTTCGTAGTCCTCCCTCTCCTTCGGACCACTTCTCCAGCTGTAACCGTCTGGATGCTCTCTAATCCAGTACCAGTACGGAACCGTGTCGCTGCCGAGATCGCCGTTCACGTAGTTGTCGACGATATCTTGGGCCAGTTCAGTTCGAACAGCAAAGCTGGAGCTCAATCCCTTCGGTCCTCGAGTCAGGGTTACTGCCATTGCCGAGTCTTCCTCCAAGTCGTTCTGCTTTTTCTTCACTACGTGATGCAGCGCTCTGTACCGATCTTCGACCGTTCCCAGTTCGACGTGTTCAACTGGGGTGTAGGATGCACCGGTTTCCTCGGAAACGGGGAGTGAGGTCTGCCAGCCCGATAGGAGTCCGTAGTCGTTTTCGACAAGCCAGAAGTCTTCTTCGGGATCTGCCTCGACTGGTTCCCATGTACTCTGGCCTATGCTGTCATCGATTAGGACGTAGAGTTCGGGTTTGTTTGATGCGTTCAGGTTGAAGTCGACGTATGCGTCTTCGACATAGACGTCGTCGGTTAGTTGGACTCGCTCAGTCAGTATAACCACCTTTTGAAACATCTTCTTCGATGTCCAGAATTTCGCCCACCAGCTCTCTCAAACCGGGGAGGTCGTTGGAGCCGGTGAGAACGGATGTGTATTCTCCGGCGTTGGCGTAGACCAAGTGGTATTGGTCGCCGTTGGTCTCGAGTCTGCCTCTGTGGGTGTCTTGGATGTAGAGGCTGTTTCCGTACTCGCTTTGCAGGTGGAGCGGTTGCGCCGAACTTTCTACTTCACGCCATTCAACCACTACTGATTCTCACCCTCGCTGTTTTCGTTGTAGTCTGGTTTTTCGTCGAGGAAACGTTCAACCAAATCCTGGTCCTTCTCCTTCATCTCAGAACTCAGCTGGTCAAACGGAACCCACAGACCCTGCCAGCGCTCAACCCGATCTTCACTGATGTCCTCTTCCTCAGCGATATGCTGACTCCAGTGAGTCCACAATCTATGAGCGAGGATCGCCAGAAAGTCAGTCGAATACAGGGGCTTTGAGCTGTGAACTGAGAAGTCTTGGTTAATCGCTGCGTCTTCTTCCTTGTAGCTCAGTATATCCTCTCTTCTCTGGGTTTCTTCGTTGAATCCTGAGAGCTCGAATGCCTGTGCTGGTAGTTTATTCTCCACTGTTCTCACCGTTTGTTTCTTTACCATCTCCTGAAGGCAAGTCAGGAACCAGATTTTCGTCTACCTCGTCATCCCGAGAAGGAATCACGAAGTCGGTTCCAGCCATAGCAGTATACGGATCACTGTCGACGTCGTCAGCGATCTCGCTGGCCTTCTCGTCGATACCTCGAACCGTCTCTACTATCCTATCGTCATCAACCTCAACGGTCGAGATTAGGTAGCATCCGAGGTAGAATCTTAGAGCGGCTGCATCTTGTTCATTGACAAGACTACGGGAAATTGCGTTCGCTGCTCGGTAGGCGACTTGGAGTGCTGACTTGCTCCGAATCGGATTGTATCCGGCGCTGCCGTGAACGTGACCTGTTTCTCTGATATGGGCGAAGAAGTATTCCTGGTCAGGTTCTCCGAGTGTATGTGCGCTTCCGTCAGTGACTTCTACTTCGTCTGGTTTCTGCCAAGCAATTTCCTGGGCTTTGCTCTCGGCTTCTTCTCGGTTTTCGGCTTCGACTGTAGTGTGTGCGTCAAGTTCTACTCGATATTCTTTCAGTGTTGATTCTCACCTGTAGCATTTGTTTTTGCGTTGTCTACAGAGATGGATTTGAGATCTGCTTTCTCGGCCTTTCGGAACTTGTTGATTGCAGCTCGTTCGTGGCTGCCGACGTCGTCGAGGCAGTCCAAGAGTTCGCCGCTATCGTTGAGGTACTTTGCAGCGTACTTCCTGTAGTCCACAACGCTCCCGCTGTTCAGAGATGTGCCGTACCTCGTGTAGTACTGGAACAGCCACACAGCCTTCTCACGCTCCGAGAGATCTTGGTCTTCCATCCACTGCGAGAAGTCGTTGCCGAACCGCTGTGTTAGGTCTGTAAATACAGCTGTGTTCACTCAGATTTCACCTGTTGGATGGAACCGGTCTATCCAGTGCTGTATTTGGCCGGTCATCGAGCGTTTCTGATTTTCAGCGATCTCTTCCAGCTTCTCTTTATATTCTTCTCCAATATCTACGTTCAAAGTGTCGCTCATGTAGGATAATTGTTGGAAAGTCCTTTATAAAAGTATCATTGGTACCGACATCTGATTGGGGAAGAAAATAAATCCCCTACGAATGAACGAATATAGAATGAGCTCAGATGATGAACCAAAGAACCCGTTTTCTGATGAAGATGAGGAATGGGTTCCTGAAGAGGATTACATTGACTATCTCCAAGATCTAGCAGAGGAATATGATCAGAATGTCCAGGAACAGTGGGAAAGAAGCGCCTCTTCGAAAGAGTATTTAAGCAAATATTTTATTTTGAGTTCTCTTTTTAGTGGTTTCTCAATAATCTATGCTTCAATTTTTCTAAGTGACTCCATTTTATCGTACACATTATACCTTATAATTGGGGTCCTGTTTGGAATTGTAGCAATTGGATTGGCCTTTGGAATTGTTCGATGGACACTCTTCGAGATCATTTCTACAACCAATGCCCTCCGACAGTAATTCCGGAGGGGCGGAGGAAACTATTGAAAGAGAGTCCTCAACAACCCCTGGACAGAGCAATACTCAAGCTGAACAGGCTCAAGAGAATCTACGTCAATCAAGGGAACTAGCTGAAAACACGCATCAAGCGGCTTTCCTTTCGGAAGCAGCATTTGATCTAGGGTTTGGTATTGTAGAAATATTCTTGGCTTTGACGGCTGTAATTATGATGTCGATCTCGCTTACAACATCTCTTTCGTTACTTCCGACTGCCGGAGCGTTAATGACTATAGCTGGTATATTCGAGATACTCCGGAAGTTCATTAAGAGGCTTGATCGATGGAAAAGATAACCATAAGACACTCATATTTCCCTTGACGAGGCCAGAATGCGAACAAATTCCGAGATCACGGAAATAGCGTGGAATTCAGAAGATGTCAGAAATATTCAGATCCTGAATATCCGTTTCAGAAATACCATACTTCTGTTGAAGTTCAACTTTATAGTCGACTAATTCATCTCTCAAGCCGATGCAGTATTCCAAATACTCACGTCTCTGATCGATATAACCACCTATCTCTCCCGGTTGGACATATTCAATCAAATCGTCTCTATTAGAGTCCCAGAACTCATCATAATGTCTTGGCCCGGAATGACCGTCATACTTGGTTAACACTAGCTTCGAAACCAGTTCGCAATCCACTGGATCTCCTTCGTCATCGTACAAAGAGTTCTCATCCACGAACTCTTCAACATCCTCTTCGATTATGTCTAAGGCGTCTTCAACCTCTTGCTCTAACTGAGCGCTCTGACGGTCGTGTTCAAGGATCTTTTCTAACAAATCAGGGTTATCAGATTCAAGCTCTCTAATGACCGTCTCATTGATATCGTCTGTCAGCAAGTTACCATAGGGGATCTCACCGGTTGGATTTCCGTATGAATTTCTAAATTGGACCCAGGCAGCATCCCCTTGCTGCATATCCTCAATCCGGGAACCAAGTTCGCCAATGAATGGGACAACCAATTCCCGAAGCTTATCCTCAGCTAACGGTTTTTCCCTATCCTTCTGCAACTCCTCCACTGTTCTTCTGTTTTGCAATACTGTGGTATAGGTGGCTATCGCAAGTGTTGCTGTTGCGAATGCGCCGATACCGCCGATGACCAGAGAGGCAAACTCCTGCGTGATACTGCCCCGAAATCCAAGATATAGGGTTGTAAATATGGAGATCGCAATTACAGCGACGGCGGAGATAAGGAATAGACCTCTTTTTCCGATACCCATTTGTTATGAGTTCTGCTAAATCACAGCAATACATCAAGATTGGGTCTTCCTCAAATTAGCTTATTCTCCCTTTCTCTAATCAGATCTCAGAATCAAGTTTCCTCAATACTGAACCAACCTGTAGCCTGACCGATCTGATCCAAAAGGTTCCTCCAACCAAGGAGTAAAGCAGGAAACAATAACAGAACCATAGGCGACAGTGCTATTCCAAGATTAACTGATGACCCAGAAGCTACTATGATCTGGACCGAGGCAGCGTAGAGGATCGCCAAAGTAAATATTGTCTGAATAGCAGCTTTCTTCCTCTCAAACTGCTCTAAACTCTTGACTTCATCTTTACTGGTCAGTTCGTCATACCCCATATGATACCAAAAGATCCCACCGATAGAAACCGGTTTCCCCCAGTCTTCACTCAGAGCTCTTCTAACGGCATTTCAATGTACTCTACGTACATCTCTTCTAATCCAAGAGCTTTGAACGCTGTAACCCTGTGATGGCCGTCAACACTGACATAGTACCGGTCGTCGAACTTTTCCAGTTTAGGTGGCCGTTCATGCTCAACCTGGAACTCCCCGTCCAGAAGCCTGATCAAAGCATTCCGTAGCCGATGATCCATCACTTCGGCGTTTCTGTGTGTTGTACCGGCGATCTCCGAGATAGGGATGTACTCTGCCTTCCGTTCTGTTTCTATGGTTTCGTCATCGATCAACGAACTCACCAGATCATTGTAGTCGTAGAGTTCACGGACAGATATCCAGTCATCTACAATGTCCTCCGGCTTCTCAATCAATCCTTTATCCAAACGGCTAAGCAGCTGCTCTGCCTTCTTCCGCTGACCGTTGTCGAGTTCGATTGTTTCACCTGTCATCTAAACCTCTGCAGACTAACCACTTGGGTTAGACCTGAATGCCGAATTCGGTTCGTACAGTGTCTAAGACAGCTGCAGCGGTGAACTGTTTGAACACGTCTTCATGGATCATTCCACGTACCTTGTGCGGACTGTACGACTCGTTCTCCAAATTCAACGACTTCACCTCTCGGAACACAGGCTGCAAATCAGTATAATACGCCAGCTTAGGGCTTTCACCAAGCGGTCGAACCCAAAGCTCCCACTCAAAACCATCAGACAATACGGTAACAGCATGGAAATCCAAATCCTTCTCAAGATACTCCTTCACCTGAGTTCGAGCATACTCAATCTTGTTCGGCGTCTTCGACTCACCGAACAACCTCAAATCCTTCTGCTTCGCAGTATCGACGGGTACAGTGGTAAGGCAGAAATCAGGGATGCCTCGACCGTGCTTCCATTTTGGAGCGTATTGAACTGGCCGTGTCCGAATCGGGTGGTCCAACCGATGTAGGAGTTTGAAGATTAGGTATCGTTCGGTGAATGCTTCGGGTTTCTGCTCAAGTTTGTTGCCTTTGAACAGTTTGCCGTCATTCAGTACTGCTTCGAAATGGCTTGTGCATCCTCGATCTCCGATTTCTTCGACGAACTCTTCTACTGTTTGCAGGACTTTGTATGAGACTTCAGAGTGGTCCTGAATATTCGTATCCTCAGCCATCACTTAACCAAGTTAATCCGCTGGATGAAAAATCCATTCCACCTAGAATTGGGGTTCCAGCACGGGTTCAAGGTATGTTTATCGACTCGGGTGTTTCTGCAGTCTTCCAAGCCTCCTGGTCGGAATCCCATTCGTCGAAGACCACTGTCGGAGGGCCGTCTCTGTCGACGCCGAGTATGTAACGTGAGCCGTCCTCGCTGTCCACACCTAACTCGTAGAAATTCGGTGTTTGATCGACGTCGCTGACCACAGAAGAGACTGTAGAACCATCAGCCAGTGTTAATTTGAACTGGTCGCCGACACCGAGCTCCAAGATCTTCTCATGCATAGAACCAAGCTCGGTCGTATCACTGATAAAACCCTAAGACCTCGAAAAAAGCCGTCTTGTCACCTAATCCAGTTAATCAGCCGTTGCAAACGAGAAAGACGACCGTCCTCAGTCAACATCACGACACGGTCAATATCCTCATCAAGGAACAGCATCTCTGTACCTCCAACCGGCTCAAACCCGATATCTTCATCCTCTTCATCTCCTTGATTGTAGTACCGCTCAGGATTCATCACCCGGACCTCACGGGGACGTTGCGCCCGTGACCAACCTACTACATCACCCGTGTATAGCTGGTCGTCATTTGTTTTAATACGGATCTTACCTGCATTCTCCATGAATTGCTCCCAAGGCTGTTCCGGTGTATAAGACGAATCCATCCACATCTGCATTACAGCCCGGAGTTTTCCAGGTACATCAGCTAAGATAGCAAAGCTGTAGACCAAACCCACTAAAACAGAAAACCCGAATATCGTTGCAACATAGTCCGCTCGGAATTGAGGCTGAAAAAATACGTTCGACAATTCACCGATATCTGTAACCGGGCCGTTACGCCACTGATACCCCATCAGAAATACGGTGTCGATCACAAGGCTGGTGACCAAGCACCAAACCAGTAGCATGAACTGCTTTATCTCGTTTTCAATCGCAGATAAGCTGATAGCGGTCATCACTGAAATGAACCCCGGTGCTATCAGTACGGCGTAGAACACTGCAGATCCTGGTGGATTAGCCATCTATAAGATAGCGGTAGAGTGGATTACTCGCTGCTGGAAGAGTTTGAATCGCTGGAATTTGAGTCTGCAGAGTTCGGGCTAGCTTTGGGATCTACGCTGCTCGGGATGCTCTGGGCGTCAGCAGTCGGTCCCTCCTGTCCGTTTGGGTTCTTGTTCCCGGATTTTTGTTTGATGTTGCTCAGAAAATCTTTATTTCCGGCGTTAGCCCTGGGCTTTGATTTCTCTGCGGCGAGTTCAGCTCTGTTCGACTGGTTGTTTTCCGATCCATCGCCGGTGTCGTTGCCGTCATCGGTCATATATCTCTGTATATGGGTGAGGGTGTAAAAACCATAGCATACCTTGGTGAAAGTAGTTTCAGATACTGCTGGATATCTTGGTTTATGAGTGAGAAACGGTGAAGTCGTAGGTTCACAACCAGATCTCCAGTCGAAGGCAGGGTTGTGAAGGTATTGATCCTCTGGAAAAGAATTACAGATAATCGAGGTCGTCCATAATCTCGGGAAAATCTCGAGCTACATCGTCAGGGCAATTGTACAAGACGGGGTCGTGGCCATAGTCGAAACTTCCCCAGCCGACCGCTTCTTCCTCTAACCGGTTGGCCTCCCGGATCACATCTTGGATGCTGCCCTGGAAAATCACGGACTCATCCGTATACGCCAGTGAGTGCTCGTAGTCAAAGATCTCGAAGACATCATGGTTTTTGTTCTCCCTGATGCTGTAGGCGTAACCGGTACCGCCGACAGCAGGAAACAAGTCTGTCTCTGTCAGGCTGTATCCGGGGTGCTGAGGATCTTCAGCCTCGTAACGGTGCTCGCAGATATCGACCACAGTGAATAACCACGTCCAATAATATATGTCATCTAATTCAAAGTTAAAAGTATATCCGTGGTCGGATTCAGTGAATGCCGAAAACTGGGAGAACGAACATTTAGAGAAACTCCTTGGCCTCAACAGTAGCGTCTTGAAATATATCCACTGAAGTAATCCGGATCTACCTCATCTGAGGTTGTTTTTTCTTTCTCTAGGTTTAGGATGAGATTCTGAAACAGCGAAACCGCTATAGAACAACCCAAATAATTTTTCCATAGAGCTATTTGGTTCTCTATCTGTGTTTTGACTTCCTAATTCATCAATTGCCTGTATAACTGTTTCATTAGAAGTTTTCTCGGCAGCGTACTGATCTGCTTTAAATTCTCTTTCACGGAAATCAAGGAAGCTGTAAATGATGTTTTGTCCGGTGAAAAGAGGTATTCCAAGCAGTGGGACATACATAGCTAGCAAGGAATCCTTGTTATTGATATGGTGTTCTTCATGTCTTACAACAGCTGATAATTCTTCATCGGGTAAACATAGAACATCTTCAGGTAAAATTATGTAGTCAGTGAAGCCAGTACTGATACTTGCTGGTCCAAGTTCGTTGTTAGGTGTTATTAGAATAGAAGCTTGGGTATCTGTATCAAGATCGGTTTTTTCTGCAGTGATAGTTAACCGGATTATTTTAGATAGATGGTGGTATAACTGGAAAGCCAGACCGGCAGGAAAGTATAGCAATGATGAGATAGATAATAAGATAATTAGGGATCCTGGGTGGTAAGGGATTAGTTTATTTGCGTTTTGTGCTTCTATAACCGTGTTAGACATATGATGTTGTGCGAAATATTTAGAAGGCCCGTCTGGAAGAAATGGGGTGATATCTAGACCGATTAAAAGTAATACTAATCCAGTGTAGGAAACAGCAATCGTGATTGAAAAATATACGAGCTTACGGACTTTACCTATATTGTGAGGATCTCCCTGTTTAAGGTTGAAATAAGCTTCTAAAGCAGCTTCACCTGTAACAGAGCGGAAAAATTCGTAGAAGAAAATTAGCTGAGTGATTACGATAAATAGAGTAACAGGAAGATTCAAAACACTTGAGCTATCCAATTCTGCTGCAATAAATAATGAAAACATGTTAATCCCTACTAACAACCCGGCTAGCACCAAGTATTCGCCGCTCACCACGGGCAGCCGCCATGCTTGACTAAACCTGTGAAACAGCAGATCTTGTTGTACTCTCCGATCTTGACCGAAGCTATGGAAAGGCAAAATACGCTGGATATTTTCAGCTCTTTTTTCAGCAAATTCCTCAAACATTGATTTATGTTTTCGGTAAATATTTGCAGTTAACATAGTTAGAAAAGCAGGGGTGAAATACAGTCCATAAATCCCAGTTATCTCTGAAACCAGTACTATCATAGTGGAAACAGCCAACAAAACGAATATGGCGTCCATCATTGAATAAATGATATAACTTTCATAAGATCCACGCATCTTGACAATAGTGTTTGGCTTGGAAATTATAGGGGCTGTGGACAGGGCAAAAAGAATGAATGCAAGCCCAAAAAATGGGATAGAATACGGCCTTAGCAGATATACTGGGTGTGAGAGTATAGAAATGCCGATAGTACAAAATCCGGCACAGAAACTGTACAGAGATATAATCAGAATCCATCTCCAAACACGTGATAAGTAGAGTTCTTCAACTAGTGTAAATGAACCAGATTCCTCACACATGCTTATGTCCCAGGAATATTCTGAACTAAAAATTCCTTCAGAAAATCTGCCCACAATTTCATCTGATTGTATATCCACTCCGATTTCATCGCCTACTTCTCTTACCTGTGTCTCAATCATCAACCGGTCTAAGTCTTGAAATTCTGCCTTCGATTTTCTCGCCAGAACTTTCTCCATAAATGGTGATTAAGAAATGAAACGTGGAACTTGGTCAAGAGTTCCGCCCCACCGATCTGAATCAGAGAATCGTTTGTCAAACTCTTCGTCAGTCAGTAGGTAGCAAGATCGGATGGAGCCTTCAGCCATCTCTGTGTGGTATACGAAGTGTCGTTTTTCACCGTATTCAGCCCGGGCTTTTTCCGGTACTTCCTGTGTTACTGCAGGATCTCCTTGTTGGGTTTTGTCTTCGAAATACTGGGACGGGATCGTAACCCGGAAATTATCGTTATCACCGCCTAACTTGCTGAAGCCTTCGGTCGTGTATCCGTCTTTTTCGAGCTCTCGGTTTGACGCTATGAGGATACCTACTGCTTTGTCGTAGGAGAAGTGTACAGGAGACCCAACGGATAGAATTTCTTGTTCTTGGAAGATCTCGTCAGGGACTCTAATTCGGCCATCATCGTTTACTTCAGATATACCGGCGTGTTTCCAAGTGTGATTTGTATCTGGCATCTGATCTGAGAACTTGAGTGTACAACCTTAATTTTAAGGAAAGAGGGATTCAGCAGCATTGAGAATAGCTGTCAACTAATTCTAAAATCTTGTTGTGTAGGCGCTGAGATTCTTGAGCGGCTTGGTCAGCAGCACTTAATGCTTCGTAGATATTTGATTCCGTGTAATCAATGGGTACAGTGATTTTGATGATATCCGTGGAATCAGATTGTGCGGAAACGTAGTCTGTCTCGCTGTGTTGTTCTACGATCCGGAAATGTGCTTCACTGAGTTTTTTCAGAAACTGGCTGGAATCTCTGCTGCGGGGTTCAGGATTTACAAAGGAGTGAGATAGTGTTCCTACAGCAGCACTGTCGAGTTCTCTAGAAGGTATATTGAATCGTAGAACGCTATCAGTAGTGTCGTGAGCAAGCCAGAGTTCTACAGGGCTGGAGGCTGCGGCTATTGTTTCGGGAGTAGGTATGTCGTCGGTGACTTGCCAGGCAGAGTGGGAAGAAACAATTTGAGCTACTTGGTGGAGATCCTTCTCGTCGAAACCGTTGGGGTCGTACATGTGCACAAAGTAACTTTGCGAGATTTTTGAAGCAGTGGTTAATGCTCCAGATTCTGGAGACCGGCCATTTTCTGGAAGACAGCCATCATCGGGAAGAACTCCAGATAATGTATCAATTAGATTATACTTAGTCTATGGGCCTGTACAGGGCTATTGTATGGCACCCAACAAACGGCCATCGTGGAAGAAAAGTGCGGTGAAAACAAGTTTCTCAGTGGCTTTAGTCTTGAGTTTAGGGGTTTCTCCCGCTTCGGCGCAGTCTGACCCAGCCAGAGACTCGTCATGTGGTGATGTGCCGGAGCAGTTTCAACAGCTTAGTGAACTGCTTACGCAGATCCAGCAATTCGGGGTTGCGTTAGCGGTTCTGATTGCTTCGGTGATGCTGGTCTACGCCGGCATCCTGTACATGCGAGGTACTCCGGATAGCCAGCAGAAAGCTCGGACGATTATCATGAATACGATGATCGGGTTGGTGATTGTGTTGATTGCTGGTGGACTGGTTGAGTTCGTGAACAGTATTCTGTGTGGAGGCGCATGATGCAGTGGAACCGCTTTCTAGTGGTTGTGACGGTGGTTTTGTTTGCGGTTTCAGTTGGTGCTGCACCGGTCTCTGCATTGCAGCAGGAAGAAGGCGATGACGATGGTGGAGACACCATCATAAACATCGATATCGACGCTATCGTAGAAGTCATACAGGACTTGATAGATGAGGTTGAACAGCTCGGTTCGGATCTTGGTGATATCATCGTCGAGGCAGGTGTTATCTTACTTGTTAAACCATTCCAGTTTCTCGCTCGCTCTCTCTCAGATGTTTTCACGCATGCGATGGTGGCGTACCCGGATGTTCGGCAAGAGGATGTGTTGGATGTGCATGCATTGGTGTTCCAGCTGTCTTTGCTGCTGGCTGTCCCGGTGTTTATCTGGATTGGATTTCAGCATATCACCGGTCAAGCGGATGGTATCCGGCCTACTGTAGAACTGTTGGTGGTGATCGTGGCTGGTGGGTTATCTCCGTGGCTGCTGCATTATCCTGTCCAGCTCTCCCACTTAGCAGCAATTGCGTTGCGGCCAGAGCAGGTTTCAGTAGTTGGCAATGTGTCGATTGCGGTGACCACTGCACTCATCATCTGGTTCAAAGCGGTGCTGCTCTTGGCCTTGGTTATCCTGTACGTAGTACGGTCTTTCTACTTGCTCTGGTACGTGGCAGCTGCACCGTTGATCTTCCTGCTGACGTATTTCCGGCCGACCCGGAAGTACATGTCTTCCTTGACGGGTTTGTTCATCGGCTTCCTGTTGATTGCGCCGATGGATCTGATAGCGTACAGGCTTGTGTTGGCGTTGCTGGATATGCAAGGCAGCTCCCCGATCTCTGACTATATCTGGGGTTTGGGAGGGTACTTTGTGATGCTGGCACTGCCTTACCAGATCCTGTCCTCGAGTTCGTCGCTGGTGCTGCCGGCGATGATGTTCGCCCGTGAGTCTGCTGGACGTGTTGAAGACCGTGTGAAGCCACGTGTGCGTGAGCAGTACGAACAGTTCCGGGAAGGTCCTGGTCTTCGGGAACTGGGTCAGAGGAAGAAGAACCGGTTCTTGAGTGAGGGACCGGAACGTGTCACGCTTAATCACCGGTCTAAGGAAGAGGTTGAGCTGGAATCGGATAACAGTAGATTGAAAGAGTACGGTGACCGGGTGAAAAGCCGGTTTCGGAACGATCAGCCGAGTGTCGAGGTTGAGGATGACTGGCATCAGGATAGTTCCGGTGATTGGTCGAAGGAATCCCGGCTGAAAGAGGACGGGGATGATTGAGCGATGAAAGCTCAGTACCCTGCTCCGATAATGGATTTCCAGGTCAGGTTCTGGAGGTACAGTCTTCCGGACCTAGGTAGGATCATCGCTCCATTAGTGATGGGAGTGGCTGTACTGGGAATTCCTGGGGCTATCACCGGTTTCGTTGTCGGGATCGGCTTCGCTGAACTGAAGATCCAAGGTAAAACCGTAGATCAGGTACTGGCCAGCTATGTCAAGTATCAGGTCGGGAGATCTCAGTTGGATACCGATGCTGAGGTCCGTGAACAGGTCGTGGTGCTGGATGACGGTACAGTGGCCGGGTTCGTCGAGGTGGACTCAGTTGACCTCGACATGGCCTCTGAACGTGACTGGCAGGTAAACCTGGACACAGTAGCGGAACTGTACAAAGGACTGGAAGAACCGTTGGAAATCCATTCCAGGAAGCGCAGAATTGATCTCTCCGATTACCGGTGTATCCGGGATGAAGCGGTCACCACCGACCACTTCATCGTGGTGAAGGAGTTCTCTGAATCTGATTCAGAGCTCGATGAAGCAGTAGATGATGTGGTTGAACGGTGCCGGGTTATCCGCAACAGTTTGAACGCTGGCGATCTCTCAACCATGCACGTCACCGGCGACCGGTTGGAAGGTGTTGTCGACCGGTTTAATCCATCCGAGATCTCCTTTAGCAGTTCCCGGTACACGGTTGATGATACCAGTCACCGCCGGTTGCTGTATATCTCGAAGTACCCGGAGGAACGAGGACCGGGCCTGCTCTCAGATCTGTTGAACCTGGATACACCGGGTTTCATTGACGTCGTCCAGACCGTGGAACCGGTGTCGGATAAGCAGCGGAAGAAACTGAATCGTTTGATCGGGCGGATGCGTGCGGAGTCTATCGCCACGCCTGACAGGCTGCGAGGCTCCATGATTGACCGGAAGCTGTCGGACGCACAGAACCTGATCGAGGTGGAAGAGGCCGGGGACCAACGATTGGTGAACACCGGTGTCTACCTCGTTATCAGAGGCAGCTCTGGGGAAGAGGTCGACAGCACTGCAGATGAAGTGAAACGGTTGCTGCGCCGGTTCAGTGTCGAGTACGAAGAGCCGTGGCTGGAAACCCCGCAAAGTGTTCAAACTGATCTGCCGATCAGACCTGACCGATTGAATAAGGATATGATGATGCCGTCTCGCTCGGCAGCATCTAACTTCAGCTTCTCCACCCACGACAAGTTTGAGGAAAACGGGATCTCGTTCGGTATTGACTCACGGAACGGGATGCCGGTGATTCTGGACCGGTACTGCTGGGAAGCCAGCCATGTCGTCCGGATGGGGAAGATCGGCTCCGGGAAATCCTACTTCGCCAAGCTCTCTGTCTACCGATCCTGGCAGACCTACGACAATCTGCAGGTCTACGTGATTGATCCAAAGCAGGAGTACGGCGGCTTGATTGACGCATTAGATGGTGAAACAGTCGTACTCGACAACGTTGACCTCACCGAGATAGAGACTGGTTCTGCCACTCGGTACACCGTCGCTGATAGAAGCCGAGACAACACCGAACTCTTGACCGAATCCGTCAGACACGTCTACAGGAAGGCGTCGAAAGACACGGATCCGACGATCGTGCTGCTCGACGAGGCCCACCGACTTCTCTCCCACAGTGCTGGCCGCACCACGTTAGGTGAACTTGTGCGGGAAGGCCGGGACCGAAATATCTCGGTCGAGATGATCACGCAGAATGCATCGGACTTCACCCGGAGTCAGGAAGGTCGTGACATCCTGAAGAACGTGAACTGCTACATCTTCATGCAGCACCAAGATGTCGATACCGGTGTCTCGGATTTCTTCAACCTGTCTCAAAGGGAAGCTGTGGAGCTGCGAAGGCTTCGAACCGGGACCGAGCTCCCGTTCAGTGAAGGTGTTATCCGTGGACCGGTGAACACCAAGCTCCGGATTGAGGCCACGGAACAGGAACACGAGGTTGTAACGGCGGAAAAAAATGAAAGCTTTGAAATCGAAACTATGAGCGACGCAGACCAGAGTTCGTCGACGGAACCGAAACAGAATCAATCCGCAGACAAAGGTTCGCTGGAAACCTCTGAAACCGATGGCGGAGCGGTACTTACATCTCCGCCAAATCTGGATGACAGTTCACCAGATCAGGAGCCGGCTGCGTTCACCGTTGGACGACGGGAAAAACGCAGAGAAGGCGGCAGTGAAACCTTCATGGAATTACCGGATACCTGTGTCACGCACGACGAGAAACCCCGTGTCAAGGCACCGGCTGAGGAACTGCTTCCTGAACTATTGCCGGGTTGGGAAGTCCTGAAATCAGATACGGACCGTTGGCAGCTCCCTGTATCAGAGGACTACGTGAACGCAACCTATCTCGACCCAAGCGGCGACCGGTACATGGTCCATATCAGCAGGTGGAAACCCGGACATGTCCGTTACGCTATCGAAGAATTGTACGGTAAAGGCCATCCCACTTGGTTCGATATCTGGATCGGGAGAGGTCGGTACGTGTTCGGTGTGAAAATCGCTGATGGCTACGACAGTCAGGCGAAAACCTTGCTGGCTGCTTCACCGGCACTGTCGAAAGCATACCTCAGACAATGATCAGAAGTGTCACAGACCGACTGGTTAAGTCCTACACTGAGGTCCCGGAGGACTTGGTCAGCCGGTTGCGGAGCGGCCGTGTTAACGGTTATCCTGTAGAGGTCCGGTCGCCATGGGACGAAAACGTGCCAGCGACACTGGAAACCTTTCTTCAGGCATTCCGGGAGATGCACTCGAAGTGGCTGGGCTTGGTAAACAAGTCACCGGTCGTTGCGTTCGAGATCCGGCGCAGCACCCCCGGAAGTCTCCGGTTCCAGTACATCGTCCCGACGAAACGGCTAGAGCGGAAGCTGCGCACCCAGTTAACCAATCAGGCACCGAAAATCGGGTTTGCAACCGGGGAAACCGGTATCCCGGTATCCGAAGGTGACTCGGTCGGTGGCGGTGTCTTAACCCCGGGCCGTAAGGACTGCTACCCCTTCCAAACCCAGTTCAATGAGCCGCCGATCAACGCTGTGGCCAGTATCTTGCACCGTCACGCAATGCAGGATACCCGGTTCGTTATCCAGTTGTTGTTCAAGCCGGTGGTCGGAGAGCCGGTACGGGACTGGTGGTGGAGAAGGAACGCTTTCCAACGAATCAGTTACCTGAAAAAGGATAAAGCCGGGGCTTTGCCGTGGCATGACCGGTCAGCAACGTCCCGGGAGCGCAGTCAAGCTGACATGATTGAAGCCAAAGCCGGTGCCTCGAACTACAAGACCTGTATCCGGTTCCTGGTGATCGGCGCAGACAGTCATACATCTAGCCGGGTGAAAGAGCTGTCCGGCGGCTTCAACGTGTTCGAAAACCCGGAGACCGGGCAGTACTTCGACACAGTCACCGTCTCGCACTTCCGGGAGAAACCGTTCCTGAATTTCGCAGAAGCAGTGGCGGATAAACGGTTCGACGGCGCACCACAGTTCCGTACTTCCACTCGGGAACTGGCGGCACTTGTGTCGGTTCCCAGCATCAAGCAGAAAAACATCAATTACAGCCAGCCATGAATCCCGAAGAAACCCGTAACCTGATCGAGAACAGTGACGCATTCCAGACCACGTTCACCGGCACCCACACCTCCACCCTCGGAGTAGAGGAAGACGTCGGAATCCCGGACGATAAAAGGTTCATGCACACCATTATCACCGGGCCGACCGGCAGCGGGAAAACCGAATTGCTGGTGAACGCCGCTCTTCAAGACATCAACAAAGACAGAGGTATCGCAATGGTTGTTCCAGCCGGCCACGCTATCGATGAAATCATCGCCCGGATGCCCGAAGATCGGATCAACGACATCCTCTACATCAACCCGGCAAGCAGCACCGGACCGCCGGCACTGAACGTCCTCGAACCATACACTGAAGACGCAGTTAACACGGAGAAACAGAAGGAGATCATCGTCAACGACGTTGTCGACCTGTTTAAGAGAAGAAGCGATAACTGGGGAGAACGCTTCGGACGGTTCTTGGATCACCTGCTGCGGGCGCACATCGAGATGAATATCGAGCACGGTGAGTCCTACAATCTCTACGATCTCTACGAATGCATCCGAAGTGAAGACCGGATGGACAACCTGATTCAACGGACCGGTGATTCCATCCGCCGGAAACAGTTGAACCGGATCAAAGATGAGTACGGGACGAAAGAGTTGAACCCGGTCGAGTACCGGTTGGAGGACTTCACCGGGAACAGGCTGCTCCGGGATATGATCTCAGCTGATGAAAGCGGCGTTAACTTCCGTAAAGCTGTCAACAACCAGAAGATCATCTTGGTGGAGCTGCAGAAAGGGGTTATCGGAGAGGAAACCGCTCAAGTGATCGGCAGCTTGGTCCTGACCAAGATCTGGAGTGCGATCCAAAGCCGGGTGAATCAAAGTGTTGAGAGCCGTGAACCGTTCCACCTGTATGTGGATGAACTGCAGAATTTCGGCAGCAGCGATTCAAGTATCGCCACAATGCTGGCTGAAGGCCGGGAATACCGGCTTGGACTGTGCTTGGCCACTCAGTACCTGTCCCGGTTAGACGCTGATATGCAGGATGCGGTTGTGGTGAATTGCCGGAACAAGATCGCATTCAAGCCGGCGGATGGGGATGCGTCGACGCTGTCACGGGTGATGGGTGCGGATAAGAAAGTTCTGGAGAGATTAAGTGAGTATCAGGTTGTTCTGCAGAAACCTGTGTCCGGTGTTGATGATGAGGCTATGATTACGGTGGATACGTATCCTCCGTGGGAAGGTGAGAGGGAGCGGATCAGCGATGTTAGAGAGGAACAGGCTATTGCGGCGAGCACAGCCGGCGAGCTTGAGGTGTCTGAAAGGACCGGTACGCATCAGACTGCTGGCGGTGACATGCATGATGCATTGCTGGCTGTCGCAGAGAAACGATTACATGAACTGGACGCCCAGCAGGTGAACATCTTCGGTCAGACCGGAGATAACCGTGCGGATGGATTCGCTCTGTTCGAGGACGGCAGTCAGGCGTACTTGGAGGCGGAGAACACCACGTTGTCGAAGCCTGGGAAAGTCTTGCATAATTTGAAGAGGGCTTACGAGGATGGAAATGAGTGTATCTTCGTTGTCAGGGAAGAGGAACGGGATAGGCTGGAAGCTATCCTACGTGACCCTGTGAATCGGAGTGGAACCGGGCAGGAGGACAGTGAGGGTGAGTATGCGTACTACAAGACCGGTTCCGGAGAACAGTTTACTGATCTGGAGCTGGTGGAGGATTCGGAGTACCGGGTGTTAGATGTGTCTGCTGAGGAGTTGCAGAAGTTCATTGAGGATGTTGAGGCAGAGTGCCCGCAGCTAGATAACGGGTTTACGAAGGATGAACTGAAGATTGAGTGCATGGAGCGTCTTGACGATGGTTACTGTCAGGCGCTCGGCCAGCAGTGTGTCCTAACTGAGGGAGATGACTGAACAAAAACCGGTTGACGTCACGGAGCTGGTAAACAGGTTGCGTGAGAAAGATCTGAAGGTGTTGAAACTGATCTCCGAGGGAGAAGATGATGTCCAACGAGTGACCTCGTCGACGGCCTTGACGAATTCGGAGGTGAACTACTGCTTCCAGAAACTCGAACAAATGAAGCTGATCAACGTCCGTAAGCCGGAAGGCACTGTCGCTCGTGTAGTCAACGGCACGAAACAAGTGTTCGAGGCACCGAAACAAGCCGGTCTCACCGACCAAGGACAACAAGTAGTGGAATCCGAGATTGACGGAGAAATCGGGGAGCAGTACGAAGACCTATCCCGGAACGAACTGGTGCGGAAAGTCCACAAGTTGGAAGAAGAAATAGAAGGTTTGGAGAGACGGTTCAAATTGTTCCGGAAGCAGGTGCAGGATCGGCTCAATTAGTCCTGTCCCTGTTGCAGCATCACGTCTTCAACCATTTCGTCGTACCGCTCCTCCATCAGTTTGGAGAGGACCAGGACTCGTTCGGGTTCGCTCATCGCCTTGAAACCCTGTTTGTAGTTGGATACGGTTCGTCGGCTGACCCCGATTTGCTGTGCTGCTTCCTTGCCGTTGCCCATGGTGACTGCTTCGATGTATTTCCGGGCGGTACTGCGTTGTAGGCTGTACCGTTTCAGGATCTCGTCGACGTTGTCCCGTTCCTTGCTCACTCCGGGTTCACCTTTGCTGCTTGTAGTGGTACGATTTTGACTACGTTATCTGGGTTGATCGGAGAGCACTGTAAGTCGATCAAACGTTCTTCATCGTCCTCGACTTCTTTGGCGCATTTCTCCATCTCTCCACTGAAGCCTCGGTGTTTGCCTCGGAACCACCCGTAGTAGGTCAGGTACTTTCTCAGAGGTCGGTCGTCGTATCTCTGGACGTGGACCTCGACCGGTTGCCCTTTCTCGACTTCTCCTTCTACCTTCTCAGCCATTGCCTCTTTCAGCTGCTCAATCTGGTCTTCCGTCTTCATACCAGGGAAAGGCGCAGAATCCTCACTCACTGTCGACCACCTCTGGTTCGTGGAAGAAGCTGTAGTCCTCTTCCAAGCTGTTGAACAGGTATTGTGCGTCCTGGATCTCCTTCCAGACCTCGCTCGAAACATCTTCTTCGCTGATCCGGTCAAGGCCGTGATTGGCGACTGCTACTCCCTTGTACCATTCCGGGACTGAGCCTTTGACCGCTGTATTATCGACTCGGATGCTGCCAAGCAACTTGATAAGCAGTTTCAGTTCCTTGAACACGGTTTGGATATCTTCGGCGTCTTCGATCTCTCCGACCGAGATATGGTTCACCGCCTTCACTGGCTATCACCCTCTGCTTTGATCTTAGAGTTGTATTTGCTCCAAGCACTCTCCAGTTCATCGAAGGATACGTCGAAGAGTTCCTGTGATTTCTTTTCCTGTATATCTTCGGAGTACATCATTTCTACGTAGTGGTATGCACAGACCGCTATCGGTAATCCGGCTTCAGTCGGGATCTCATCGAACTTGGGGGCGTGGCATCCACCGTGGTTCCCGATGCTGCAGGTTTCGGTGTTCTTCTGATTTTCCGCAAACCGTTTGTTGAGATCGTGAAGAGGATCGCTCACTGTACCACCTCTATCTCATCTTCTTCCAAGTGGTTTTTCTCGCAGTCAGCAAAGACGCAAACCGGTTGATCGCCTACTACTTCGGCAGTGTGACCGCAGGATTTGCATTCGATTCTACGGGCCAGAATCACTCCGTATCACCTTCGTTGCATTCCGAGCAGTCCTGAGTAAGCCCTGGGTTGAATCGTCCTCGTTCCAAGTCTTTGCCAAAGGCTTTCAGACCCATAGAGCCGGATTCTCCTGAGTCTAGGAATTCGAATTCCACGCTGTCAGTGCTGTAGGAAGACCGGGTTTCCGTGATGCCGGTTATCTCTATCGAACGACCGTCTCGGCTTCCTTTGTAGTCGTCGCAGTAGTGATAGACCTCGCCTTCTTCAACTTCGGTCACTGGTCGCTCACCCTGATTTTCTCCCATCCAATAGATTTAGCCTGGAAGTATTCGCCGTCGATTTCGACGACATCACCAGCAGTCATAGAACGGACACCGTGGATGTACTCTGGCTCACCTGTCTCCTCGAAGCTGTCGTAGCCGTGGTTCTGTGCGGCGTGAGTCACCGCCTCGCCGGTTCCTTCGATGTAGGAGTCACATGATTCGCAGTACCGCAGATCTAGGAACTCACGGCTTTCCTGGCGGCTGCCACGGTTCCACTCCTTCCACAGTTCTTCGAGGTCGTCGTTGCTGTCGACTTCTACAGTAGATAGTTCTCGGTACAGTGCTTGGAAGTCGTCTTGTGTGTACTGGCGGCGTGGTTTTTCGTCTTCGTCGAGGACTTGTTCTACACTGATTTTGTGGAACAGCTCGGTGGCAGGTCCATGATTCTGTTTTTCTTGGTCCCAGTTCAGGTAGTAGATCTTAGCCACTACTGATTCTCACCTGCTGTCCTCATCGATTTCAATTTTTGAGCCGCTTCGTCACCGACTTCCTCTATATGTATCCTCCAAAGCTCTTCTCGTTCAGAGAGGAACTGAATTTCATCAAGAATGGTTTCTACGGCTTCCTCAGTCTCGCCGTCCTGAATCTGTTGAACAACTGCCTCCAGATTTTCGATGGAGTTCTTGACTTCTTCTCTTATCGTGTTGTTGGTGTAGTTGACCGCATTCCCGGTGACCTGGCTGATGAACGGTAGAATGCTCTCCACAGTCAGCAATGGCTCTATGTTTCGAACCTCGACTTCAGCTAACTCCGACTCGATCTCCGAGGTGAGATCTCCGGGTTCAAAGCTTTCGCTCCAAGAACTCCATTCTTCTTTGTCTTTGAAATAGAACCGGTGCTCACATCTGGTGTAATCAGGGATATCCTTCACTGCGGATTCTCACCGTCTCCGGTACGGCGTGTTTTCTGTGGATTTTTGCCAGCAATTGCTGCTGCAGTAATTCTCTCGGTCGTCCGGTACAATGTTGCTGCAATTGTTCCGGTTGCACTCTGCCATTACGGGTTCCCACCTCGTGCTTGCTGGAAAGCGTTCAATCCGCTTTGTCCCCGAGCTCTCGCACCCTGAACAGGATTAGTTGTGGTTGAATCATTGTCTGGCTGTCTGTCGTCGAGGATTGACTCTGCGACCGCCTTCTTCCGGCACCGCTTCAACATCTTATTAGAAATTGGTTTCCGGTCCACGATCTTCTCGTCCAGTTCGTCGATAAGAGACTGCAGGTCTTCATCGGACTTGTCCTCAAGAATCTCTTTGAGTTCCTGTGACTGTTTCACTCTATATCACCGATGGTTTGCTGACGGCTTTCCAGTGTTTCAGGTGCATCCAGTTCTTCGGTCAGCCAAGTATACGTCTCGACAATGTTTTCCTCGCTGGCCATCCCTACGTCGCCGTCTTGTACGTCTTCGATGAACTTGGTGTCTGAGTCGTAGCCTTGGTGGTGTTTCCAGAAGACTAGCTCGGCTTCCATGATTTCCCGGAGAAGGTAGTCGAAAAGGTGCTGGTCAACCGCTTCCTCTCTCTGTGTTTTCCAATAGCCACGGCTTTGAACCGAGATCCCGGTGTTCTCTTTGTGCCAGCCCTGCTCCAGCAGTGCTTCTTGGTATTCTCTGCTGCCTCGGAGTTCGTCAACAATCTCTTGATGAGACTCGAGTTTGTCTTCGACTTCCCGTGCTTCCTTGCTGAATCCGTATTCTGTCACTGCTGCTTTTCACCGAGAAATTTTGGCAGGTAGCTGTGGGAGCGGTTTGGCTTGGATTCTGACTTCAGGTAGCTTGAGCAATCCATAGCTGTACATGGTTTCTTTGACTGCTGTTACGGCTTTTTGGATTGTGGTTTTGATGTTGATCCAGTTTTGTTCTTGTGTGGTTCTGTAGTTGTAACTCATTGCATTTTTACCTTAGTAAAAACTAATTATGAACCATTCTTTTTAAACCTTTTCCAGTAATGGGAAAATTAGTTCAGAACTGTCGACTATAAGAAACACTCGACGAATGCTGCTCTTCACCCATAGAATTACCTTCCATCCAATCCACAGCCACACTCCTGGCCTCCTCCTTATTACTCCACTGCGTCCTCCGATCAATCCGTTGCCGGACCGACTCCCGTTTCAAATTCTCCAAGCTGTAATTGTTGACATGGTTGGGAACGTTGTGAACCTCGTAATGACCCGTCGTCCCGATCACCATCAAATGCTGTCCCGTCTCCGTGTTCTTCCAGACATACGGCTTATGCTTAGACTCCAAGCTCTTTCTACGCCGCCAATTTTTTGGAGAAGACATACAATATTCTGATAGATCTTGATTTATAAACACTAGTCCGCTAATTAAGACAAATCCACCCCCGATCTGGCGAACAGTCTAAAGGGTACTAATTGAGCCGAATCAGCAAGGGTACTAATTGAGCCGAATCAGCTAATCTCGGCAGTATAAGAGATTGTGAGGACTCTGGCGAGGATCAAGATCTGGAACCGGCACAGACAGGAGTCCGTTCGCATTCCACAATTGACAAGATATTGATGCGATAACGCTGTTGAGGCCTTCGATTTCGGTCATGATCGCTTCGAGATCAAACGCCTCATCCTCTAATTTAACTTGACCGTTATAATCGGATAAACGTTTATGGCCGCATAGGCTCAGTTTCATGTTAATGGACGATCAGAAGGTGTCCCTCAAAGAAGGGGACACAATCGAGGCCCCATTTCTTCGAACAAGAGCTGACATCAAATCGTTCGAAAAGAAATCGGGATATTATCTCCTCGAAGCCGTTCTCCACTCCGAAAACGAATTCAAATCCCTCCAACTAACAGAGTCACAGATCGGCGAAATCAAGCGAGTTGGCCATGAACGAAAACGAGCAGAGCGAAGTGAAGATCTATTCTATCGTGTTGAAGCAAACCGGATACGTCTCGCCTACCAATTCGACCCCTTACTAGCGGTAAACACAAGCCAGATCGACCCATTACCTCACCAGATTGAAGCCGTCTATCACCACGCATTAGACCAACCACTCGTCCGATTTCTTATCGCAGACGATCCCGGTGCAGGGAAAACTATCATGGCCGGGCTGACAATGAAAGAGCTACAGTTCCGGCAGAAAATCAATCGAATCCTGATCGTGGCACCAGGTCGATTGAAATACCAGTGGCAGCGTGAAATGCGGGAAAAGTTCCAGACCAACTTCAGACTAATTGACCGAGATGCAATCCGATCACACTGGAGTGAGAACGTCTGGGAAGAGAACAACCACTGTGTCACCAGTATCGACTTCATCAAACAAGATTATATCAGAAATAGTCTCAAAGGAGTCAACTGGGATCTCGTTATTGTTGACGAAGCCCATAAGATGGCAGCATACGCATACGATTCGAAAGACGGTACGCAAATCGACAAGACGATGCGGTACCAAGTAGGCGAGTTACTGAGTGAAACAACGGACCACTATCTATTCCTGACCGCTACACCTCACAAGGGAGACGAAGAAAACTTCCGGCTGTTCCTAGATCTGTTGAAACCCGGATTTTTCGCAAACACCGAACAAATTCGTGAGAGTGTACGGGAGCAGGAGAACCCGCTCTTTATCCGTCGGTTGAAGGAGGATATGGTTGATCTTGATGGAAAGCCGTTGTTCCCACCACGGCATCCACGAACTGTCACGTTCAAACTCACGCCCGCAGAGCAAGATCTGTATAATGCAGTTACAGAGTACGTGGAGGACTACTTTGATCAAGCGAAAGAGCAACGCAGCATCAGCTTTGCATTGATGATCCTTCAACGTCGGTTGAGTTCAAGCAGCTATGCGATTCTGGAAAGTCTTAAGCGACGTCGTGAACGGCTTGAGGAATTCTTGGAACTCCCCGATAAAATAGCAGAGCAACGAAGCGAGTATCGGGAGCTCGCAGACTTGGATGAAGATGATTTAGAGGATATGGAGGAAGATGAGAGGTGGGAAATTGAAGAGAAGCTTGAGCGGTTGACGATTGCCCAAAATATCGATGATGTCAAGCTAGAGCTTCAGCAGGTGGAGGCACTGATTGAGCGAGCGGAGCATGTACATAATCGAGGAGTTGAAAGTAAACTGGTTGAGCTGCGGGACGAAATTCTCTCTTCACTTGGTGACGAAAAGGTACTCATCTTCACTGAGTTTAAAGATACACTGGATTACTTGGTGGAACAGCTCCGTGACTGGGGCTACGATGTGACGACCATTCATGGCGGGATGAGTATGGAAGCCCGTATTGAGGCTGAAGATGAGTTTAGTGACGATGCCCAGATCATGGTGGCAACCGAAGCAGCAGGGGAAGGCATCAATCTGCAGTTCTGCAGCTACATGGTGAACTACGACATCCCGTGGAACCCGAACCGTTTGGAACAACGGATGGGACGGATTCATCGTTACGGGCAGGACCGGGAAGTCTACATCTTCAACATGGTGACGCAGGATACTCGAGAGGGACAGATCCTCCACAGACTGTTTGAGAAACTAGAGGTGATGCGGACAGCGATGGGAAGTGACCGAGTATTCGATGTGCTTGGCGATGTTATTCCTGGTACGAGTTTGGATCAATTGATGGAGGATGCTGTGTTTGGGCAGCGGCGGATGGATGATATCGTTGATGAGGTTGACCAAATTGACGAGAGCAACATCCGTGAGACGGTAGAAGACGTAACGATGGAGGGTTTGGCAACGAGGTTCCTCGATACCTCGAAGATCCGGGAGGAGACGATGGAAGCGGAGGAAAACCGGCTTGTCCCGGAATATATAGAGGATTTCTTTCTCCGGGCGTTCGATGAACTGGATGGCCGGATTCAGGAAAGAAGTGAGTACTACCGGATCGAGAATGTGCCGTACGAACTTCGGGCATACAACGACGATACCGACTTCAAGCAGGACTACGGAACGGTCGAACGCCAGTATCCGAAGATAACATTCGATAAAGAGACCTCGCAGCAGAATTCGGATATCGAATACGTGGCTCCCGGCCACCCATTGCTAGAGGCTGTTACTGAGAAAGTTATTGACGATTATGCTGTCCAATCTGATGCGTATCACGTGTATGGGGATGTGGATGGTCGTAGAGGTGTTCTCTGGTTTGTACGGGGTAGTGTTGAAGATGGGTTCGGTGAGCCAGCAGCGCAACGGGTCTTCTGCATTTATCAAACGCCGGACGGCGAGTTTGAACAGGTGCATCCCAGCATTCTGTGGGATCTCAAGCCAGCTACAGAGGTCGAACCACCGGAAACGCTCGTCGAGATTCTTGATGATCAGGACCCGATGCACAGCCATCTCTTCACCGAGGTGCTTGAACCCTTCCGGCAGGATGTCGAAGAGGAGCGAGCTCAAGATGCAGAGATCAAAGAGAAGTATGGCTTGCAGAGCCTGAATCAGATGATCTCTGAGTCCGACCAGAAGCTGTTGGAATACCAGCAGCGGGAATCATCAGGGGAAGATATGCGGTTAGCTATCCAGAATGAAGAGCGGCGATACGAACGTTTAGAGGAGCGAAAAAAGGAGTTGAAGAAAGAGATCGAGCTTGAACAAAACATTACTCTCACAACTCCCGAGGTTATTGGTTCAGCTATCGTTTTGCCGTTTGAAGAAGTTTCTCCTGAACCGGAGGGTGGGGAGGAAGGGGTGCCGATGCGTCGTGACGACGAAGTTGAGGCGATCGCTATGCAGAAAGCGATGGCGTACGAGCGGGAACGTGGATGGATACCCGAGGATGTTTCTGCGGAAAATCTAGGTTTTGACGTAAGGTCTCGGAAGATCAGTGACGGTGATACAGAGGACGTTCGATACATCGAGGTGAAGGGAAGGGCACAAACCGGGGAGGTTAGATTGAGCAGTAATGAGTGGAAGAAGGCGAGACGGTTCGACGATAAATACTGGCTGTACATCGTGACCCATACTAAAACCGAAACAGAGCCGGAGCTCACCACGATTCAAAATCCGGGCGAAAAGTTGGACCTCGGTCGGAACATCTTTGCGACTGGCTTCAAGATTCCTCAGCAGGACTGGAAAACTCTCTCGGAGCCCTCAGAATGAACGATAAATTCATCGAATATGATCTGCCGTTAGAAACGATTTCAGAGGAATCAGCACGGGAGAAAAGCATTCGTCATGGGCATCCTTCCACGCTACATATCTGGTTTGCACGTCGACCTCTCGCTGCCAGTAGAGCTACTGCATTTGCTGCTCTTTTAGATGATCCTGGTGAAGAAACTGGGGAAAACCAGGTATCCCGAGAAGAACTGTATTCGTTGACGAAGGATATATCGCCGTGGGAGGCGGTCAAGAATGGTAATTCTGCGGATATTGAGAGGGCTCAGCAGCTTGTTGAAGATCAGTATGACGGTTCTCCACCTCGTGTTCTAGATCCTTTCGCAGGAGGCGGTTCAATTCCTTTGGAGACGCTACGATTGGGCTGCGAAACATATGCTAGTGACTACAATCCGATTGCAGTATTTATTGAAAGAGCTACTATGGAGTGGCCACAGAAATTCGGTGTTGAAAAAGCTATAGAAGATGCGGATGATACAATTGATGATCGACAGTCTACTATTTCTGAAATCAACGGGGAAGAAACAAAAGTAAACCTTCTGTCGTATCTTGTAGAGAGATGGGCTTCAATCATAGAGGACGAAACAGAAGATCAGGTGGGAGAATTTTATCCCAGTGAAACGGAAAATGCTTTGGTCGGTAAGTCAGATGCAGATAAGGAGGATGGTTGGGTACCTGTCGGTTATATTTGGGCTCGAACGATTCCCTGTCAAAATCCAAATTGTTCGGCTGAAATCCCGCTTGTACGGCAATTTTGGGTTAGTAAGAAGGATAACAAAAGGATAGCATACCGTCCAAAAACGCTTGAAGACGGCTCCTTGGAGTTCGATCTATTGTCGGGTGAGCGTTTGGAGTCGGCTATTGAAGATGGGTTCGATCCTTCTGACGGCACAGTTCATCGGGGGCATGGAGAGTGTTTGTTCTGCGAACAAGTGACAAAAGGCGAGGAAATGAGAGAGGCAGCTAAAGAAGGCCACCTTGGCGAACGATTGATAGCAAGTGTATATCATCATCCTGCCGAATCTCAAAAACAATATAGATTGGCTACAGAAGACGACATCCAAACCTTTGAGGATTCCGTCGACTCATTAGAAGAAAAACAAGAGAACTGGATGGGCTTAGATTCCTTTGTTCCCAATGAGGAGGTTAATCCAAAGCGACCGTCACCTAATGCTCGAGGACTATCCGGGGTCACACGATACAATCTTACTGAATTCTCTGATCTATTCAATAAAAGACAGCAGTTGACGCTTGCGACATTCGCCCACAGGATTGACCAAAATCACGAGAACATTCTAAAGGATTGCAAGTCACTTGTTTCTGACTCCGATGATATCGATGCTGAGGAGCTTGCAGAAGCGGTAACAGGGTACTTGGGAGTCATTCTTTCTCGGCAGACTGATTACTGTAGCTCGTTCTGCGTATGGGAGACTAGTGGAGAATTCATAGCACACACTTTTGGCCGACAAGCTATCCCGATGGCCTGGGATTATTTCGAAGTAAATCCTTTTAGCGGATCCACAGGAGATTGGTCGGGTGCAGTTGAATGGGTGCAGCGGTATATTGAAAAGCAGTCGTGGTCATCAAACGGCTCTATCGATATACGGCATGCCTCAGCAACAGATCTTCCTCACCCCGACGATCACTTTGATGCTGTCATCACGGATCCACCCTACTACGATAACGTCCCGTATGCAGATCTTTCTGACTACTTCTACGTATGGTTAAAACGTGCCGTAGGCGATGTTTTCCCTGATTTGTTCAGTACCTCTCTTACGCCAAAAAGCGATGAAGCCGTTATGCAGACCTCTCGGCATGATTCTCTGGATGAAGCCAAATCCTTCTTCGAAACGATGTTAGGTCAGTCATTTAGTGAAATGCAGCGGATTCTGAAGCCTGGCGGTGTTGCTGTTGTTGTATATGCGCATAAGACAACGGAAGGCTGGGAAACGATGCTTAATGGCTTGGTTGAAGCAGGACTAACGGTTACTGCCTCATGGCCTGTTCACACAGAACGGAAGTCAAGGCTCGTGGCCTCCAGGTCGGCCGCACTGGCGTCATCGATCTATATGGTTTGTCGGAAAACTGAACGTGCAGAGGTTGGATATTGGAGTGAGATCAAACCAGAGATTGAAGAGAATATAGAGGGGAAGCTAGAGCAATTCTGGGAGAACGGTATTGTGGGAGGTGACTTCTTTATCAGTGCGATTGGCCCCGGTATGGAAGAGTTCTCGAAGTACAAACGGGTTGAGACATATTCAGGTGAAGAGGTGGATTATGAAGAGCTTCTGCAGTATATTCGGTCAGTCTCAGCTGATTTCTTGGTAGAGCGCTTGATTCAGGACGCAAGCAGTGAGCGGATTGATGAGCCAGCGATGTTCTATCTCACTTATCGCTGGACCTATATGGATAACAAGGTTGACTTCGATGATGCAAAGAAACTGGCAAATGCCGAAGGAGTCGACTTGGAACAGCTGTGGGGGTCTGACGGGTTCGTTAAGAAAACCCGGAAATATATCCATGTACACGGGCCGGAGGACCGGGGCGAGATCGACCGAGTGGAAAATATGGTTGATGCAGTTCATAAAGCTGCTCTCCTTTGGGAAAAAGGAAATAAAGACGAGTTAGGTGAATTCCTGTCCTCATCTGGCTATGGCGACACACCTGCCTTCTGGCAGTTCAGTCAAGCGATTGCAGAGTGTCTCGTGAACGGAACAAAAGAAAAACAACTGTTAGAAGGATTGCTGATGTCTCGTGACGATTATGAAGACTATTCACCTTCAAGAAAAGACACAACACTTGAGGACTTCGCCACAGAAGAGGGAGAACAATGAAAAACTGGTACGACGTCGTTGAACCGCATCGAGACATCAAAAACGGCGATTTCAACGCATCGGTGTTCGCTGCGGATCTAGGTGACGTGACTATCGGTGAAGCACCAGCAGACTACAACGACCCATACATCTTCTACAAGAAAACCTATCTCACCGATGGCTTAGAAAATCTGCTGCGAGATACCAAACAAAAACTCGTAGAAGGCACCGGTAACTCGATAACGGAGATCCGCACACCGTTTGGTGGCGGTAAAACGCACAGTCTGCTTGCGCTCTACCACTTCTTAGAGAATGGTAATGACGTTGAATCCCTCCTTCCCGATGATCTATCTCCTATTGATGCGAAGACAGCGGTTGTAGTCGGAACACATCTTAATCCTTTGAATGGCCGTGATGTTGGTGAAACAACGATCTACACGCTATGGGGCGAGATTGCGTATCAGATTGGTGGGATTGAAGGTTACCGGCAGTTCGAGGAGAACGACAATGCTCGAGTTGCACCGGGGAAAGATGATTTGAAGACATTTCTGCGGGACCAGCAGCCGTTTGTCTTGTTGATGGACGAGGTCCTGCAGTACATGACGAAAGCAGCTAATGTACCGCTTCAGGAAGCTGCTACGGTAGATGAAACAACTGACGAGATCGAAGGAGAGACGTTGCGGTCGCAGACCTATGCATTTCTGCAGGAATTGAGTGAAACGGTTTCCAGTCTGGAACGGAGTTCGATGGTGGTGACCCTTCCATCAAGTACGATGGAAGATTATAGCGATACACAAGAGGAAGGTTTGCAGCGGTTGCGGAAAGTGATGGGCCGGGTGAAGTCGATTGAGACACCGGTCAAAGGTGAAGAGGTCTATAGCATCATTCGACGTCGGCTTTTTGATGAAGAGCTGGATGAAGGCGCTCGGAATGAGATTGTGACCGAGTACTTTGAGATGTATCGAGATCTACAAGATGAATTGCCGCCAAAAGCTCGGGATCAGGATTACAAGCAGAAAATAGAGCTCTCGTATCCGTTCCACCCCGACGTGATCGATATTCTGTATGAGAAGTGGGGTACATATCCGAACTTTCAGAGGACAAGGGGTGTGCTACAGCTGCTGGCGAATGTCGTTGAGGAGCTGTATCAGTCAGAACGAAATATCGATATGATCCTTCCATGCGATATTAGCCTTGACAACAATGCTGTCCGGCAGGAATTTGTTGAGTATATCGGTGACGAGTATGAGAGTGTGATTGGCTCCGATATTGCGGGTTCTGATTCAAAGGCTCAGGCCTTGGACCGTGAGAATAGAAATTGGAATCATCTCGCAGAGCGGATTTCGACCACTATCTTTGTTCACAGCTTCACGGCTGACGATAGTGAGAAGGGGGTTACAATGCCGTATATCAAACTCGCCACGCTTCGAACTGAGACACTTCCTCCAATGGTCACTGAGGTACTGCAGAAATTAAGCCGGGAACTCTGGTATCTTAATGAGCGGAATGAACGGTATTTCTTCTCCGATCTACCGAATCTGAACCGAATGGTGTTGGACAAAAAGAGCCTGTATGAAGATTCGTATCTCGATGAAGCGGAGCAGATTGTACGAGATGAATTAGGGAACGAGATCTTCAACACATATCTTTGGCCGAATAGTTCGGATCAGATCCCAGACAATCAGTCGCTTAAACTCGTTGTCTTGCATCCCGAACGAGAGGTCGGCGATCTTGATGACTGGGTGGAGAGTAAGGGAGAGAACTTCCGTGAGAACCGGAATACGTTGATTTTTGCTTTGCCAGATGATACGAGATTTGCACAATTTCGGGACGATGTGATGGAGTATCTGGCGTTGCAGGAGATTGAATCTGATGTCCGGTCAGGTGAGATGGAGGCGCTTGCGGAGAAAATGGATGAAATCGAATCTCGTATCGACGAGATCGAAGATGACTTCTCGTATAACATCAGGCGTGTCTACCACACTGCCTATATTGGCGGTGAAACAGTTGACTTGGGGCAACCGATGACCGGGAAGGAGTCGATTGCTAACTGGTATGGCCGTGAGCTCAAGGAGCGTGAGAAAGTCGCACCTCAGGTCCACCAGAATTTCTTGATCAACACGTTCCTGGGCGAGAGCGATCGGATATCGACTGATGATTTGGTAGAACAGTTCTACAAGGATACAGACCTGTTCATGATCGAGTCGAAGGAGACAATCGAAGAGGCGATTTTGAACGGTATCACTGTTGGCGATCTCGGACTTGTCTATGAAACTGAGAACGGGGAGCTAGACCCTGAGAAAGTCCGGTTTGATGAGCGATTGTCTCAGGGCCAGGTTGCGTGGACGGACGATGAGTATGTCATCACGAAGTCCCTTGCTCAAGAATTACTTGACCAGTTAGAAGACGACGAGGAAGATGACGAAGTTGAGGACGATGATGAAGGGGAAGAAGTGTCGGTTGGTGGAATTACGGACGATGATGGCTCAGAGACAGTGGTAGGTGCTGACGATGATGACGGATCTGAGGACGGGGAAGTGGAGGAAGAGCAGTATGAGAATGTCATTCTCCATGTGAGTGATTTGCCGCCGAATAAACTTGCAGACATCAACCGAGGTATTATCATCCCTATTTCATCTGAGGCTGAAGATGTCGGCTTTACTATCCAGCTTGAGATCCACGATAATAGTGTGCCCAAGGATCTGGTTGAGAATAGGGTTCGAGAAGCGGTTAACCAATTAGGTGGCAGTCTGGAAGTCAGAGAATAGCCGGTTTGGCATTTTACGTCAATACCTCTGATCTGTATCTACAGCTGGTCGACGACGTCTGCGAATGCAAAATTATCTCTTGCATCCGTAATCCTGACTTTGACTCGGTCTCCGAGATCTGTTGACGGTACGAATACCACGTAGCCGGGGCCGATACGTGCGATTCCATCTCCTTGCTCTCCAAGGTCCTCGATCTCGACTTCCCGTGTATCTCCTTCTTCTACCGGTGGCTGATCACGGCTTTCACCACTGCTGCTGTCGGTGCCGAGCTGTGTACCTGGGATTTGACCGGTGAAACCCCCTGACCTCTCCTCTCCCTCTGTATCTCCTACTTCGACTTCCGGTGCAGGGAACAAACCCACTCTGTAGGTCTGACCGTCTTGGATCACGCCAGTCTCCAGTTCGTGCTTCGGGACCTCGATAACATAGGAACCGTTCTGTTGTTCGACTTCACCGTTGAAAAGGCAAAGCAATGAATCAGGAATATCCATCGTAAATTTCAATCCTCTTACCACGGATTAGCAGGGCCTAGGGCTTCAGTCTACTGAAACCCGAAAGTTGAGAAGTAGGTCAGCAAATCCACTTGTAACAGGTTAGGAGGTGTTTTTAGCATACTTAAAAGCGGTTACCCAAGTGAGTAAAAGCCCACTTATTAGAGATCCAAAAATAAGGCCAAAAAATGCGCCTGCTTGGCCAAAATAATATCCAAATGATATAGGAAATGATATCAACAGGAAAAGGCAAGATGTCAGGGTATGCGTATTCCAAAGTTTGTATTTTACTTTTTCATCCTTTTTCCAGGATGATCCATATTTCCACATATAAAATAGTATACAAACAAATAAGAACAGAATGAATACAGGTGATCCATCTAAATTTTGTGCCACCATCGAAATAAAACAGAAAAAAGTAAAAGATAGGACTCCAAATGGTAACAGCAATTCCCTCGTTACACTAGTTGGCGGCTGTGCATCTTTATAAAAAGTAGTCCAAATACTAAAAACCATCATAAAAATTCCCAACACCCAGATGACAGAAGATATGGTTTGAAGGATTACCCTGGTTTGACCTGCATATTTAGATAAATATAATGGAGAATAAACCGATAATCCATAGATCCAGGGCATACCCACGATCGCAATGGGAAGAAAATAGAATGGAGGTCTGGTAGGAATTGAACGAATCAATTCCGCTGAAATCGGAAGTGGATGCCCTGAATTACTTTTTTGCGTTAGAAGTACAGCTGGAGTGCGGCGGATTTGGTGGTACCAAAACCATAGAGAATATTGAGCGATAATAAATAGGGTTGCCCCATTTTGACTGGCAGACACAAATAAGGATTTAAGATGTATTAGCGAATCAATGAAATTGTCGGATGTAGGCTTATCAAAAAAATCATTTGTACTGCTTTCGAAGAAAAATAGTTCTGTATTAATATTAGCAACCCACTCGTTTACTCCTCCATTTGAATATCCCGTTACAAGAAATACTAAGGAATATAGCAGTGACACAATAAATAGAACACCCGGACCACAGATTCCGAGAGGGCCACTGTGAATTAGTAACCGTATTTGCTTATAAAATCCTTCTTCAACTTCTCCTAATGAAAGCGTGTTACTCCAATAACCTAATACATCAATTTTCGCAGGGAATTTAATAGATGAAGTTTGAGAGAGTATATATCGATATGATAGGCTTCCCACGGTAAAAAATTCTAGCAAAGGATAATAATGGTTCAATATCGGTACAAAAAGGCTTAGAAAGAGTCCGAAAAACAAGAACAAGGAGGCACTTGCGATATATACCATTGCTTTCGTTAGTTGTGATAGATATGGGATCTTGGAAAATGTTGTATTTTTCATTTGACTATATTCTTTCCCTGGGTCGGTTATCGCTTTAACAAAAAGTCCTATTACAGGTGATTTTTTTGTTGTAGGATCTCCCTTATTCAGAACACGAATTAGATACATATGAAATGGGATGTTAGAAATCAGAATTACTCCGAAGAGAAGCGAATATTCTCTAAAAATAAAAACCTGTGACCGGTGTTGATTAACACTCAAAAATAGAGTGATTGACTGAATGGATAAGAATATGGTAAGAAGTATTCGAACATAGCCCAGATCTTTATGTTGGAAATTCACTCTTAGTATGTCCGGATATACTATTGGGAGATACGTGTATATCACGAAAACCATCAGGAGACAACTAAGAAAAACCCCAACCTCCTGGTTGGACGTGTTAATTCTGGTAATCGTTCGAGATATATTTGGGATATATGATTGTACCGGAGGAGCCGAAAGAACATGAGGAAGTTCATTCCAACAGACTACAGCTACCGTAACGGCACTTAATAACCAGTCTGCTAATGAGATCTGGTGTAGATATCGTCGGATCAAGCCGTATTCTGGCACTGACACCATCTGTCTTCGATATCAAAAGTACGAGTCAATACTCTGAAAATATTTATTTCCATATTGTTAAAAAATAGTTTCCAGTCGTGTCGATAATTAAATTCCAATGCTTAAGTCGTTAAAAACGCCATACTCGAAGAACATTCTCTTAGTCTCATCCGATTCTACGGACAGTACCAATGGTCGTAGACGTGGGGACGATAATTATTCGGAACTCAGCACCTCTCCATCACTGTGCTGCGAAAGCTACTACACACTGCCAGTCATTAACACACATCTATGACCGACCGAGAAGCTGTTGAAGAACTCGCCAAGTCCCTAAACCACCTGGAGAACGCTATCGATGCAGCTGAGTCTGACGAGATCGAGGCCAAAGCCGGTAGAACATTCGACCACCTAACCGACACCATCAACCAAACCGTGACAGAACTCGGTGAAGACGACTCTGTGCTGTACGAACACCGATAACCAGTTCTGCATCACAGGTCTGTTGAGTCCTGGAGAAAAACGCTTGATAGCACTTCAGCTGATTTCACGACAGAACTAACTACAACGGGATACTATCAGTACACGGGATAATGTACGATCTCACAGGATTCCAACGTGACCTGCTGTACGCCATTGCCGGCAAGGACGAGCCACACGGCCTCGCCATCAAAGAAGAGCTTGAAGACTACTACGAGAAAGAAATCCATCACGGCCGGTTATACCCCAATCTCGACACGCTCGTCGACAAAGGACTCGTCGAAAAAGGGCAGCGTGATCGCCGGACCAACTTCTACAGCCTGACGCGACGCGGCCGCCGAGAGATTGAAGCACGTCGTGACTGGGAGTCACAATATGTAGACCTGGAAGGCCAGCCCGCCTAAGCATAGTGGCTACTCCATGACGTACTTCATGCTCCCGGAGGTTTCAGTAGGATCTCCCATGGAGTCAGAGTAGACTAAAAGTCAAACAGGGTCTGTTGACGCTGGTAATCGTATGGTTCGGTGAGTGTGTTCCGTATCGCAGAATAGTTCATCTGAGCATGCCGATTCTCCTCAATGCCTTGATCGACAATCCAAGCTCGAAATTCCTCATATATGTCAGTATCCTCAATCACATCATCCAGATCTACTGTTTTCAACTCACCGTATCGGGCGAAATAAACACCAACACGAGAGATTTCAGGGTATTTACCCTTAAACGGCTCTCTGCCGCTACGGACGTTTTCTTCATCATACAACTCCCGCTGTACGTCATTCAATAAATAGTACAAAAGTAACTGTCGCCAGAATGAATTGGTGAACGACGGGTTTTCGGTTGTTTTCACGTCTACAAGTAAATCATCAATCAGAAGATCGCCCTCTCCTGCCAGGATATACCGGTGTTTCCCAAACCCTGGGTTATCAAACAATCTATCTCCATCCGCCCAATCTTGCTCACGCAACAATTCAAATAGGTTCTCCATCTCAGTTAACAGATCTTCCTCAAAAGCACCACGGTTAATCCACGACTGTAGATCTTCCTCTGATTTCCAGCCCGCATCAAGTAGAGCTGCCTTCACTACTCCTTCAGCATTCATTCCAGTCTCAACAAACTGATTGACTATTTTGGATAAGTCCTCATCGTATGCCCACTGAACTGGACTGCGATAATCCCAATCTGGACGTTGTTCATTCATCTCCTCCCACTCTTTTTCGTTGGATGGCCCTTCCTCATATTCCTCCCACTTCATCCCCTCAAAAATAGTGACTGAAATTTCCGGAATTCTACTCTCTTTGGCAAATCTTATCCACTTCCCATCATCATTATCATTAAGCTCCCAAGATTTGTGTCTACCTGGGCAAATAGCCTCGTTACACTTCCGATACAGCCATACTTTACAAAGAAACTCGAACGCACTCCCTACAAGTTTGTGGCTGTATCCATTGTTCGCAACCACAAGATCCCCTTTGACATCCGATCCTGGGTTTGGGTAGACTGAATCAATTTCCTGTCTGACTTCATCAATCTTGATGAAATCAGTAACTCCCGTAGCCATGGTACTATCAAAGACTATCAAACCCACTTAGCATAATACTCAGGGACTTATGGAAACAGTCAGTAAAAATCGGATTAGCTGCTGGGTGTGTCTCCTGACTGAAGAGCAGTATTGGAATCTCTGGATACTGTTTCCGAGGACTCGCTGATTGGCCAGCTATCTCTCCAATAACTCTGTATCGCGGATCGGTTTAGAACAGTTCCTCGTCGATAAACCCTCTCTCAGACAGCTCTGAGTAAACTTGTTCTACAAGATCTCGTTTGCCGAGTGCTCTCTTGTACTTGACTCGCCATTTCGTTCCTTGTCTTCCATGCCCCACTTTTTCATTAGCGTTCCAGAACTTCTGCATGTCTTCCGACAGTTGCTTGTATTGACTGGTTAGAAACTCGCCGTACTCCTCAAACTCCATTGAATCTTCTTCTGGGTTTAGAAAGTCGTAGCTGCGTACGAGATCTTGGTATTCGTGGAAATCGACTTCGTCAGTCATACGCAGTAATTACCTGAAACTATTTTTATAATCCATCATATTCAAAAGCTGTTTTAATGGATGTAGATGAAGCTGCAGATCTTATGCGAGAAAACTTTGTAGACAACGTTGAGATACCGGAGAACTGGGAATACCTCTCTACCACAGAATTGGAACAAGACTACGACCTTGACTTGGACGGGTACGGCTTTGTCTCCGAGGACTACATGGTGTTCGTTGACTGCCGAGCATTACCGGATAACATGACCGTGGTAACATTAGAGCGGGATGAGGGAGTAATTGCTTCTGTTGACACTCACTTATCGGAGGAAGCAGCTGAGACAGCTACAAGGTATATGGAACAGGATTTCGGTTTTGAACCTGAATCATACCGTGTCTGAGAACTTGGTAGGGAGTTTTGTAGCACTTGACTTCTAAGAATACAAGGCGTGAATCTTCTACGAGATATGTTCCAGAGTTAGAGAGCGGATCCTGTATTTATTGGTATGGGATTACCCTCCGTCGGTGGTGTTGTCGGCACCGCCTATGGCGTGTGTATGTGAAGTTCTGTGGATAACGGAGAGAGTGGTCGCTGATCCGTCTGTGAGTATCCTATGCTTATCAGCAATGTGACGACCTTATTCTAGATACCTATCAACTAACTAAGCGACATCCGCCGGTTGCCTACACGTATGAGCGATGAGGATTCAGATGCAAGCCCGATGTGGGATGATGTGAGCTATGTCATTAGTTCGCGGTACCGTGTCGTCGCTTTGGAACGTCTCGCGGTAGGACCGGCGACACCCTCACAAATTGCATCGGATGCTGACGTGGGGATTGCCCACGTCAGTCGGGCTTTGCAGGGACTCAAAGACCGCTCGCTCGTCGACCTCTTGGTTTCAGAAGACCGCAAGAAGGGCCGTGTCTACGGCTTAACCGAATACGGGCGAGAGGCGTGGGAGATGATCGAAGTGGAGAATCTCGTCTGAACGGATATATTGCTCCCCGTCAGCTGTTGAGGGTTTAAACAGAGCCAATAATCTCAATTTCAAGTAGGTGTGTAAGACAAGACTTGGGATTTATTAGGAATCCTGACTCTTCACGGACTGTATGAGTGGCGTCCCAGATGTGGTTGCCGGCAGAGTAGTGAAAAGTCTTTCAGACAAAACCATAGAGAAGATCTCAGCACACGTATCTGGAGAGGCTAGTCGAGAAAGAGAAAATCAAATCCGGGAAAAACTTGAGGCAAGTTCTTACCGAATAGGTCCACGCCATGTAGATCATATCACAGTTGATTTACTAGATAACGCAGTCACCGTATTGAAGCTTGAAATCGATGGTCCTCACGTTCTCGGTCACTTGGGAACAGAATATCATCTCACCTCTCTTGAAGAGATAGAGGACATTATTTCAGAAGTTCCCTCGGATGTGCAGAGTACGACGAGAACAGTTGAAGATGGATTTATAGAAGAAGTGTATCTGATTGTCCACACTGCAGATCCTCAGCAGGTACACCATTTTGTTTCGGAGTTCTGCCGTTGCATGGATGAAAGGCTCTGATGTAGCTGTCCTATGAAGAAAACGGACATATGAAACTTCGTTCAGGATACAAGAGCGACAGATCTGCTCACAGTGTCACCAGTTGTAACCGAAATCTTCGGGCTTCGGTTTCCCGCATTTCCAGCATTCTTCCCCGCTCCCTGTTCGCCGCCACTCATGCTGACAGTGCTCCATTTCACGCGTCTCCAAGTCATCAACATCAGTGGCAGTGTAGTCAATAACAGTCTCAGTCTTTCCCTCGATCTTTTTCGCAGTACAACCAAATTCACGGCATGACTGCTTCGTGTTTCCGTTTAGTCCGCCACCCCGTTTCCAGACATGGACGTGAGGATGATTATCCGAGTCAGGCTTCCTAGAAGTATCCTCACCACGAACATACGCAACGTCCATAGGATGATTCGATTTGTTTTCCTCTGAGTAGATCGGTAACTGGCTTTCAGAATGCCGTCGATACAATGTCCCGCATAGAAGACACTCAACTTCATCTCTCCCATGCTCGAACTCGTGGCTGCAATCTGGATTCGGATCATCCAGCTGCCAGTCGTCGGGAAAATCAAACCACTCCACGGGATCAAACACGTCCCAGATCTCGTCCGGATCAGTCTGATATGGCGAGAAAGCTGTACCATTCCCCTGTTGAAACGCATTATTAAATCGATCCAGACGGAAACGGTCTTCAGTGAAATCCTCCTCAAAAGCCCACATCACACTGAAACCAGCTTCTAAGTAATCTCGTGAAACCTCTGGAATATTCTTCCCCTCATTACCGTGCTGTACTTCGACTATCACACCTGTTCCGAAGAACCGGTTTGATTCTTTGAACTCTACCAGTGCATCGGCACGGCGAACAGAGACACCGCTCGGTGTATCCTCTACGTCAATACTAACTTCAGAACCACATTTCTCCATGCTCTCAGTCCCGGAAAACCGTCTCCGTAATCCAGATACAGCCAAGGATTTCATCACCTGATGCTCTTCAGATTCACCGAGACCTTTGCCAAGCCCGGAACAGCTGCCACTGGTGTTGTTGATGTGGAAGAAGTGCCGTGCTTTCTTACCGGAACCACCTCGAGGCCGCATTCGTCCACCGCATTCTGGACAGAAAATATCGACACCGTCATCTACCTCTTCTGGAGTGACAAGGTCTTGTGTAGCACCGGATCGTTGCTCTCGATGCGCTAAAAACGGCATCTGTCAACACAGTATCTGTCGCTACAACCTAAACATTCTGGGTCAACAGATCCGAGATACAGATCTAGCTATTTTCTATTCATCAAGCTCATCAGGACCTTCACCACGGAAATCAATGAGATCTCCCCTCTGAACACCGTTCCCGCCTGCTTTCGAGGTTCTACGAATCACAGTTAATTCGCCTTCCTCCTCAAGCTGCTTAACCGCCTCTCGATAATCAGATTCCACTGCTTGACCGTACTTCCGAAGCTCAGAACACTGCTCAACTAAGTTCTGGAATTCAATCCGATGCTCAGAAAAGTTGTCTAAGAGAAACTCTGTTGGCACATTTGGCCCGGCACCGAAAGCTCCCAGATCGCTCTGTTCTCGAGTGTGTTCTTCATGCTGTGGAGCATAGCCGAAGTTCCCGGTTCCACAGGTGTGCATCACTTCTCGCATGGTTTTCAAACCGTTCGGATGGTTGCTGCCGAAGACAAGGTAGTAGACTGTCTGCCGTGTATCCGGTTCCGTTATCAAGTATTCGAAGGTATGCTTTGGACCTTCCTCCTCTAGACAATCGGTGTAGAACTCAACCAAGTCTTCCCAGTTGTCTGCAGTGTAATCTTCGATATTCTGAGGTACATCAGGTTGATCGAAGACATTTTGAATTGCATCTTGGTGTAGTTCGTTCTCAAGAAAACGGTTGATGTCTCTCTGCATAAACGTGATTAGAATCTCGAACTGCGGAGTAGAACCAATCTCTGTGATAACATCGTAATCTAGTGATTTGAATCCGAAGGGATCTATGAAGAAGAGAGTTGGACAGTCGCTTCCGTCTGTTTCAACAAGATCTAAAACCCTGTCCTGAAACTTTCCCGGCACACAACGGTGCTTGACATTGCGGGCGATGCCCGTTGTTTGTTGAATATTATCTTCTAATATTTGATAGTTAGTTTCGTTGTCCTCGATGAAAACGCATTCCGCCTCAAAGAACTTGTCTGAGTGGGAAGTAAGCCGATCTAAGATTATCTGAGGAGACCCAGGTAAGTCAGTGGGCGTCTCGATCTCCTCCAGCTCAACACCTTCACAGTCAACCGCCTCCACATATTCACCACGTCCCGCAAAGCAGTCAACCACTCGCAGCCTGTTACTGAAACTGGACAGTTTGTACGTCCACGGAGTCAAGTACTTCTGGTAGACCTCGTGCTTAGCTGCAGTATGTTCACGGTATCTCCATTTCTGATCGTCATCATCGTCAAGGACCATTCGAGTTAGTTAGACCCATAGCATATCCCAGCATTTGAGTCTACCGACTAGTAGGACAGTCTTCACATCGGCCCTTAGATTATTGTGAGATAGGTGTTATAGACCCTATATGTCGAACTCTAAGTCGGTGAAAGGAGCTCATATGAGAATCCGACGTACTGAATCAAGAACAGAGAGTGAAACTGGTTACTCGCTTCTTTCACATTCTGGTTCCATTCTGGATGAAATTTCTGGAGATCCTAATCTAAATCAGATCCGTGAGTGGAGCAGGAAAAGCGGTGAACCTCTTGAGAGGATTGATTTATTCGATTCGGAGATCTACTGCCAGAGTTGCGGTACAAAGATTGAGGAACGGTTCAGTGCTACTGTTTCTGGAGATGTTCTTTGCTGGGATTGCTCCAGTGAGAATTCGTCGAGTGAGCGAAACGGTGTGCAGCAAGCAGCTGATCCAACTAAAGCTATTATCTCGAAATCAGCACTCCATCACAAAAATCTGTGTAACTACGTGATTAACGTCGCTACCGGTTGCTCCCACGGATGCAAGTTTTGCTACGTTCCCAGCACCCCGAACATCAAGATGCGACAGGATATGTTGAAAGAACAGGCCAACGTGGAAGATGGCCAGCAAGAGTGGGGTAGTTACCTACTCTACCGTGATGATCTACCTGAGCGGTTAGCTCAAAAGCTTGATCGGAAGCGGACATGGGAAGAAACTGAGGACGGTCGAGGAGTAGTGATGATATCCAGTGGGACTGATTGTTATCAGGATCGTCGAGCAGCCCAGATCACCCGTGGATGTGTTATTGAACTTGTCCGCCGTAAACTCCCTGTACGAATCCTTACCCGAAGCCCTGCTGTAGTTCGTGACTTAGACGTATTCAAAGCTGCTGATGGATACGTTACGGTAGGATCTTCGATTCCCTGCCTCAAAGATGAGCAAGTCCGGGCAATTGAGCCAGGTGCTCCAGCCCCATCCTCAAGACTTGATGCCTTGGAGACGATCAGCGAAGCCGGGGTCCCTGTCTACGTCTCTATGTCGCCTACGTATCCAACTCAAACCCGTGAAGACCTTAGAAATCTACTCAACGAGTTAAAGGAACGACTTGATCCAGACGTAGTTTTTCATGAGCCGATTAACCCTCGTGGCGGAAACTTCGAAATGACAGTAAATGCCGCCAGAGAAGCGGGCCAAGAAGAACTCGCAGACGAACTCGCTAAGCTCCGTGATCGAGAGAAATGGGTAGAGTACTCGATGAACCAGCTCACCGCTGTTGAAGAACTAGGTGCAGAACTGGATGTCCCTGTTCATCTCTGGCCGGACAAACAGTTCGTAAAACATGCCGGTGAAAAGGAAGATTATTTCCGGAGACAGCTGGAAAAGAACAGCTCGCCGGAAGACTACCCTCGTCCACCTGCCTCAGTCTAGCTCCGTATGTCGGAGTTTCACTTTCACTGAACTTGGCGGAGTATTTTGAGTGTAGGAAATAAAGTGTTTCACTAGGACCAATTATGCAACTCTCCACCGAACGGGATGATGACGGCGGTTGGTACGACCGCTACGTCAATCTCGTATACGACTCCGGAGAGATTGCGCACGAGTTCGGGCAAAATCCAACTTTAGACGAACTCCGTGAAGCCGAACGAGAATTCGGAGACAGGATCAATCTCTGGCAACAAGGGCTAATCTGCTTTAGCTGCGGGAACCAGATCAACGAACGGTTCAGCACTGACACTGAGGGACATCTTCTTTGCTGGGATTGCGCCCAAGAAAAGCAAACAAGGGAGCGCGGTTCATTACGCACCGGTGTTGATCCGACGAAATCTGTTCTAAGTGAATCTCAGCTCCACAAGAAGAGCCTGTGTGACTATGTTATCAATGTGGCGACCGGCTGTCGGCATGGCTGTAAATTCTGCTACGTTCCTTCCACACCGGCAATAGACACTCGAGACGACATGCTTGCCGAAAAAGCAAAAGTTGAGGACCCGCAACAAGAGTGGGGTGACTACCTACTATACAGAGATGATCTTCCGGAGCGATTGCACCAGGGGGTTCAAAACCACGATTTTGAAGACTGGAAAAAGACCGAACGGGGACGTGGGATCGTGATGTTGTCGAGTGGTACAGATTGTTACCAGGACCGGCGGACAGCCCAGATCACTAGAGGCTGTGTTCATGAGCTCATTGACCATGATGTCCCGGTTAGAATACTGACTCGGAGTCCTAACGTCACTCGAGACATCGATCTCTTCAAACAAGCTGATGAAAGCATCATTGTAGGTAGCTCGATTCCAAGCTTCGACACTGAATTAGTTCAGGCAATTGAACCAAATGCTCCTCCGCCAATGGAGCGATGGAAAGCACTTGACCAGATGTTCCGAGAAGATATCCCACGATTTGTATCCTTTTCCCCTACCTATCCGACAATGGGTGAGGATGATATTGAGGATGCCCTGCAGTGGTTCTCTGCGATTAATCCGGATGTGGTTTTCCATGAGCCGATCAACCCTCGTGGAAAGAACTTTCAGATGTGTGTTGAGGCTCTTCGTGAAGAAGGTCTTGAGGATGCGGCAGAGCGATTTGAGCGGATAACTGATCCGGATGAATGGGTTGAATATGCTTTGGAGCAGATCGATTTAGTCCAGCAGAAGAGCACTGAATTCGATAATTTAGAGGTTCACACCTGGCCCGACGATCAACTTATCGAGGTGACCGATGGTGAGATCAAGAACCAACTGATTCGGATGAAGAAAGCGGTCTCCCCTGAGTCAATCGGTGAAAACCAAACTGAGAAACCGAACCAAAAAAGTCAATCTCCCCTCAATCTGTGAGAACAATCCTTCTACCCTCGCTCTAAAGCTCTTTCTTCCGAACTAGAATTCGAGTTCGCCGGTCCGGTCTTCTCGCGCGTCCCGAATCTTCCGCTTGACCGCATCCCATTTCTCGGAAGCATTCCCGTCCGAGATCTCCATCCGGTCAGCTGCATCACGGATCGACATCTCTTCCTCAACGTGTAGGACATAGAGCTCTGCCTGCCGGAGACTGAGTCGTGTTTCTTCCGCTATCTCTTCGGCACGGGCAAGGTAATCCGGTGAGGTTTCTGCATCGCTCACTGTTCTACTTCACCGTCGCCGTTGCAGTGGTAACAACTTTTTCTGCGGCCTGCCATCCGGATTTTCCCGCTGCCTTCGCATACAGGACAGAGATTCATCTAGCCACCTCTGCTCTGTAGGCTTCGCCGCCCTGTTTCTCGAACAGTATTCCAGCTGGCTTCTGGTTCTCGGCTATCTCTCTCGCTCTTTCTTTTGCTGTGTCTTTGTAGTCGTCGTGGAAGACCTCGTCTCCATCTACCAGTACAGACCAGGAATCGTGAGCGGTTTCAAAACCGTTCTTTATTGGTGTGCTGACGCTGTGAACTACGATCTCGGTTAGACTGTCTTGGTCAAGATCTTCGATTTGGCTGATATCATTCAGTGGCTCCGTCACTGAGATTCACCTACGTAGTCTTGAACAGGTTCTTCGCCGCTACTGGTTTCTACTAAAAAGTCTGTTCCGAGATCTTGACTTGTGTCTTCTACGGTTCTGCTGGCTCTTTGGAAGTCTTCATAGACTTTGTCTACGCCAGAAGGAACTTCATCTATTGCTATTGCTGTCTTCTTTTCGAGAACCCATCCATGGTCTGTTCGTCTTTCTCTCTGTCTTATAACTGCTCTTGGCGGTGAAATAGCTGAACCGTCTTCCACCATTCTGTTTCTTGTCTTCGCATCTTTCACAGCTTGTTTCTTGGATTTCTTATTATCTGATTTCCCGTTTTGGTATACCAGCTTGTATGTGGTTTTCTTGTTTGTCTGTTTATTTGCGTGCTGTCTTTGTGTTGTAGACATTTGTTGTTTCACCTTCCATCCATTAATTGTCATAAATTCTTTATAAATGTTGTTCATGTGCCAATACAGCGCAAGAAGTTCCTACCGCAGTTCACCAGACAAGAGCTTCAAAGATAGGAAAGAAAAATAGTGAAGACCACAGGATCTAGGCTTCTCTCCTCCTAACCTGCTTCAACAGTTTCTCCACAGTTTCCCTTGTCATCCCATGCTCCACACCACGAATCTGCTCAATCACCGTTTCCTTGTCTTCGACAGCCCGGAGCTCGTAACCACGGTGCTCTCCGGGGTCACAGTAGAGGACTTCCACCCATTTCTCGGCGATCTCCTGTGCATCACTGTGGCTGTCGGCGTCGACCCACCGCTTCACCAAGTAACGGTGTTCTCCGTCTTGTACACGGACTGTGACACGGTACAAAGCCACCTACACGTCCACCTCCTGCTGTTGCTGATATTCTCTCCAATTAATCGTGAACAGCATTTCCTTCCCACGCCCGTTTTTCCAGCTGTCTACTGCTTTCAGAACAGGTTGCAACTGGTCAATCCATTCCAACAAAAGCGGTGACTGACTGCCGATCTCCTGGGCTTCGTCTTGAACCTCGAGGATGTCGCTGAGTTCGTGCGCTGCCTCAATTTTCCCGTGGCGTTGAAGGAATTGGATGTACCGTGTGAGTTGCGCCCGGTCAACACGAGTGGCTTGGAAAGCCATTAGTGCTGAACCACCTCTGGTTCAATCGGTTCTCTATCGCTCTCAACTGTTCGACCTGAAAAAGTGTAGCTGTCGAAGATGTCGGCTCCACAGTCCGTACACCTTCCTTCAAAGACGTATTCATCGACTCCGGCAGTTTCGCCATGCCATTCAATGGACGAGTGGTCGCACTCCTCTGGTTCATTTGGAAACTCCGTCACTGCTCTGCCACCTCTGCTTGTACTTCGTCGACGAACTCCTGCGAGACATCAATGCTGAAGTCTACTTCGTCATTCCCGTAAAACAGTCTATTCGTCTTGATGTTGAGCGAGCCTTGGTAGAACCCGCCTTTCCAGAAGCTGACTACTTCATCGTCTTGTTTGACTTCGCTGAAGCCGATGAATGCCTCTGCATTTTCAGTGGTGTATTCTATCAGGCCACGTTGCTCAGTGTGTTCTACTGAGTAGGATTTGGAGGAGGCCACTATTCAGCCACCTCCGCTGCTTCATTATCCAACTCGTTTGCTAACCTGACTTCGACCACTCGGAGATGCTTGGTGTTATCCAGTCCGTGGTCTTGCGCTACTTTATCCAGTAGCTCTCTGTCTTCGTCAAGGGTTATATGGTCGGGTGTGCTTGGTCTACTGCTTAGTTCGTCTGGTAGGTCGACGAAACAGTTGGCGTGGACGTTGAAAACTCCGTAACCGTACAACTCGTTGCTCTCGTCTAACGGCAACGGATTGCTGGTGTCGTCTTCAGATACCCGTGCTGGGTAGACGATTTGGCTGTACCGGTTGAACTCTCCAGATTCAAGGATGCGCTCACGGTCTTCGTTATGTCTCTCAACAATCTCCTCGACTTGTTCCTGCTCAAGTACCGTGGCATTGTAGAAAAGCCAGCGCCGGGCAACATCCTTCCAACCATCATCCGTGTCCAGAGTGAATTGGGAGAAGAAGCCGGGAAGTTCCGACTCCCTCACTATTTGCAGGTTGTAGATTTCATCTGTGCCGTCCGGATGGGTCAGGAATATTCGTTCCTCCTTCATTTCTGGTTCTCCCCCATCCAGTTCCGGTCGATGTATCCGGTGACTATCTCGACGTATTTCTCGATGATTTCCCCGGGTTCCTTGTCCTCCGCAATATTCCGGGTAACAAGTTCCTCTCCGCCGACGTTGTGAACGTGGACTGTTATCCCGTCTTGGCCTTCCCAAAACGGTGTGGCGTAAATGCTGAGAGGGATGCCGAGGTCTTCATGCATCCAGTAGAGACTCCTTGCATGTCCGTCCATGTGGAGCGTCCAGCCACGGTGTTCAGCGTCTTTGTAGCGGTCGTATAGAAGGTCGGAGGCGTTCTCCTTTTTCAGGTGTTTCTTGGCCTTTTCTTCTGCACTTGCGCCTTCCCATTCTTCGCCACAACTGCATTCGACTTGATTGCCGGAGAGGTGGCCGGGACGGTGGTTTTCCCCGGTTACAGATTCCTCCATCTCGCCGTCCTCGGATAGAGTGATTGTCTTGGTTACTTCAGTAGGGAATGCGCCGTTTAGTTCGTGTTTCACTACTTTGCCACCTCTGTCATTGTTTCTACAGCTACTTCTTTGGCTTCACCTGGATGTTCTGTGCGGCTCAAACCCTTTTCTACAGTTTCACGGGAGCCGCCGTGTTCCGAGTATACAACTCGGTGAGAATTACAGAATCCCGGCAGACTGTAGGTTTTGTATGGGGTGATGCTGACTTTCTCGCCAGTGTGAAGATTTCGGTAATTGGCTACCAGTTTGTTGTTGCCGTTGAGATATTCCTTCTCGGCTTCCCAGCCTTCAGGTAGTTCAATATCTTCTAAAATTTCTCTCACCCTTGATTTTCTTGTGCGGCTTGGAGGAAGCCTTGTCTCTGCAGGTTTTCACTCCATGTCTCGGCAAAATCCTCAACATCAGGAAGACCGGTTTGGTCTCTCTGGTAGATTCCGGGGTCTTGCCTGTATTCGATTGCTGTCCATTCACCGGAGTCGTCGATTCGGTAAACGATTTCAGGGTCTCGCATTAGGTCGCCTCTCTGCTGGTAGTAGTGTGCGACACTGATTTCGTTGTCTCGGATTTTTTCGATGGTGAGGTCCATGTCTGCACTGGTCTGGTCGGAGGGTATTTCGTAGCGTTCTCCGAGTTCCATTTCTTTTACAGGGTTTTGTATATTGTATAGGTTGAGAATCTGTTTTGCTGTTTTCATTGTGGGTGTGTTTCACCTTTCAAGACAATATTGGCCCTTAACTTTTATATAAGTGTTTCAAGTAGTGGGAAATTAGAAGTTATAGAAATAAACCACAGAAATCCAGACCCGTACAGGCTTCTAAAACAGGCCGAAAACAGGCTTCTATCGGTTTGACAGGGCTACAAAACAGGGTTACAGCAGGGCTTTTCCAATATATTAGGGTTGTAGAGTAGGTTTCTAACAGGGTATAGAACTGGCTACGACTATACGGTGTATGGTGATTACTTGCGACAGGGAGAAATGGATATGAGGAGTGAGCACCCGCCAGCCAAGTTTTATAAACAAGGTCTAAGAATTAGGCTGTACTATGTTCCTTACACCACTACAAAAACATATCCTTAACAAGAAACCCGAAGAATACCGGGAGAAAAGAATCATAAACAAAATCCAAGAAAATCAAAGCCGGAGAATAGGTGGGCTGATTTGAGCCAGTCACCGACACAACACCTCTCCCTGAAACAAATCAAAGCACAGGAAGCACACCAAGATTGCAGCTGTCAAGCCTGTAGAACACGGCGACTACTACAACAAGGAGGATTGAAAGCCGGATAACAGACTTTCAGACCGATTCAGTCGTCGGCTTCTTCCTCAGCAGGGCTTCCGTAGGTCGCATAAACTTCATCTAAATCTATCGAGACAAGTTCGAGGTTCTGGTTCACCGTCACCAGCTCCGGCTCATACTGCGTCGTGATCTCCGGCACAAGACTGTGCTTGTTCAGGAAGCTACTGGGCGTAACCGAACCGCCGGACTCGCTACGGCTCAACGTGTACGCACCGTCTTCAGCTTCCTTGTCCTCGACTGGCTTCAACCCGACTCGGTTCTCGTCCTCATCGTAGTACATCACCACAGCTCCAGCATCCGGGAAGAACTCTTCCAGTGCTTCGTTGTTGATACCGATGCTTCCGCTTTTCCTGAGACTGATCTTGGGAACGGTTTCACCGCCGCCTCGTCCTTGACCAGTTGACTCGAATTTTTCAAACGGCATAGTGGACTACAGTTTGATTCTATGGTTTTCCATCTCCTTAGTTATTTCTATAGCTATGAAGAAAAGAGGGGTTCAGCAGAGATATTAATCAATTCCTAACCCTCTCTGCCGTAACTACTTTTCACTGATTGTGATACACTCTCCGTTTCTTAGCTGTTTTACTTCCTCCGGAGATAGCAGAATTGTAGCTCCGAGAACTTCGCCGGATTTATCCTGTAACTCGTTTATCTCATGCCTGTAAATAGAAATTTGTCACCTCCGTTTGTGTTGGTTATAGATTCAAGGTTTTGATGTGTTCCAAGTATTCTTCTCGTACTTGGTCACGAGGGATTCTGGTGTACAAGTCCATGGTTTCCTGATCTCCGTCACCACGAAGGTATCGTGTGAAGTGGTCGGGCATACCTTGGTTCCGCATCAGCGATGTGAAGATAGTTCGGTAGTAGTGCGGTGTGAACTTGTAGTGCCACCGCTGTTCGAACTCGTCTTCCATGACTCCGGCACGGACAGCTGCCCGACGGATTTCTCGTCGGATTCGCTCCCGTTTCACACGGCCGCCGTGGATCGCCGTAAACAGGTACTCCGAACTGTTTGAGGACACAGCCTGTAATCGGTGAAGCATCTGGATTGCTTCATCGTCGACCGGGTTGACTGTGTTTCTGCCGCCTTTCCGGTTCCGGAACCGGATGAAACCGGTGTCAAGCATCAGGTCCTCTTCTTTCACGGTCAGGACTTCTTGGACTCGGGCTCCAGTCTTCGCCATTAACACTGCTGCAGACTTGTCTCTGGGATCTGGGATCGCTTTGACGATCTTCTTCCCGTTCTCCCAGGTCGCAGTATCCGGACGCTCTCTACGCACACGGTCGAGCTCTTCCAAGACGACTCCTGCCGGATTCCCCGTGATCTCCTCAAACCGTGGTCGTTTCATAGCCCAGTCGTAGAAACTGGATAAGCTCTCGACGTACCGCCGTTTCGTGTTATCTGCGACGTCCCGCTTGTCGATGATCAGGACGTATTGCTCGATATCTCCGACCATTACCTCTGAGGGATGGGTGTCGGGGAAGTGTTCGTGGAAGAACTTGCAGGCGGTCCGACTGTAGGCGTTGAGCGTTCTCCGGCTGGCTCCTGTAGAGTCTTTCCGGCGAAGCCACTGATTGATGCAGTCATGCTTATTCTGGAATACTTTTTTGTCCCAGACCTCGGCATCCATCAGGACGTCGTGCTTCTTCTCAGGAGCCATCTACTGACCACCCCTGTTGTCGTCTGTGAGTTTCCAGCCCCAGCCACGCTTATACTCGACCTCGTCCTGTGCCGCTAAGAAGTACAGCTGGTTCTCGACCGGTTGCCGAAGCGCACGGTCAAGGATTCCGGACTCGATAATGGTCCGAAGCACTTCCTCCAGGGACTGGTAGTTCTCCGTCAACACCTCGTTCTTCAGTGTCGATGGGTCGAAGCTGACGGCTTCAGAAGACTCGGATTCCTTCTCCTCCAAACGCTGCTCCAGGTGTTCAACCTGTTCCTCCAGCTCCTGAATCCGTTTGTGGTTGCTGCCGCTGTCTTCACCGACCAGTCCGTGTTTTCGGTATGATCGTGCTTCGTGGATCAGGTTTTGCAGGTAGCGTGATAGTGAGAGATCTTGGTCGTCAGCCTCGTCCGCCCAGTCGTCTCTGACTTCTTTTTCGGGGTAGATATTTACCTCGCACCGGTTTTCAGAAAGTTTCGCATATCCGTCATTGTCCGTCATAATTCATCGCCTCCGCACCGCCATACCTCAATAACCGGATTACAGCCTTTTATTTGTTTGGTGACAGCTCGATACCGTATGAGTGCCGAGGCCACGCTATTAGGACTAGAGATAAAAGCATTGCCGATCAAACGTTCATATTCGAGGTGCAATATGCGATGACTGGTAGACGTTTGACCAAAAGTGACGAGAGAAAGGTCGTCAAGACTTACGCCCTTACAGAAGTGAAAGAGGAGTGGAAATCGGAAGCGGACGAAGAAGGCTTGTCGCTCAGCCGATACCTGCATCAGTTGATTCAGGAGAGCCGTGCAATGCGGAAGCAGGGCCGTTTGAAACTGGGAGATCGGCGTAGAGTCGTGGAACTGGAACAGGAAGTTGATGAACTTCAGAACAGGTTGGAGAACCGGAAGCAAAGCCGTTCAAACCCGGATATCGGTTCCAGTCTGATTCAACCTGAGACGTTGGAAGACCGACTCGGAGACGAATACAAAAGCTTGGATCAGGTGCTGAAGGAGTTGGTTGGTAACGAGGAGTTTCAAAGTCGTTTGCGGACTGAATTGAAGTCTGAGCTCTATCGTTTAGCTAACAACGGAAAGGTCGAGTATCGACGTGGAAGCGGCTGGAAACTCTTGAATGGAGGCGATAAGTGATGAGTGACTCCGAGTTCCTGTTCGATGCGGATAGCTGGGAGCAGAAGGTCTACCGGAACCAGCACCAGATTATCAACGACTGGCTCCGCAGTAAAGAGACCACAGGTAAAAGCCGGAGAACGCTGAATGAGTACAGCCGTACCGCTCGAAAATTCTTCCACGAGGAGTTCCCCGACCTTGATCCTGCGGATGTTGAGGTCCGAGATATCGAGAAGTATCTCACACGGTTAAACCAGCGAAACCTGTCGCAGAATACGAAGAGACGGTACCTCGAATCACTCAGTGCGTTCTACAGCTGGGCACTACAGAGACCCAGGTACGAAGAGGTGACAGGAAATCCTGCCGCAGTCATCCTTGAGGAAATACCGAAGAACATTCCTGAAAGACCGGACTGCGCCACCTGGGAAAACGCCCAAGCAATCGTGGACGCAGTAGAAGACCCCCGTAATTTTACGTTGACTGCAGTACTCGCCAAGACCGGTTGCAGGGCACGAGAAGCCTGCGAAATCCGGAAGGACGACCTACTGCTGGATGAGGGTTTCATCCGATTGCGGAAACGGAAAGGCGGCAAACAGACCGTGGTGCCCATCGATGATGAGTTAATCGAGTTGATCGAGTTCTACCAAGTGATCCGGACTGACAAGGGTTCAGGCTACCTGTTCGAATCAGTCAAAGGAGGTAGAATGAAGAGAAAGCAGTTGCGTCGCCACGTTAGGAGTGCGGCGGTCAAAGCCGGAGTCATGGAACAAGGAGAAACACGTTTCCACAAGAAGTTCACTCCCCACACGTTCAGGACGGTGTTCACCACCCTGATGCGGAATCAAGGAATGAGCGACCACATTCTAAAGTATATCAGAGGAGACTCCAAATCAGAGACCATGGACATCTACACACGAGTAGACCGAATACAAGCAAGAGAAGAATATCTCGACTGCATCAAGAAACTCGACGTCCACATCTAATACCACTCTGTATCCTCTACACCTGCTTCGTCACCAGCTTTGAGGTGTAAAAACAAGCCATGCTGGTAATCTAAGTCCTCATCTTCAGTATACAGTTCGACCTTCTCTTTCTCAGAGCAGATATCATCATTGCTCGTGGTCAATTTAATCTCGATTACCAGGAGATCTTCATCAGTACCTCTCCTGTGGACAATGATATCAGGACGAACCCGGTCCTTCTCGTACTCTTCCAGCGTTTTCGTCTTCCCGTAATACTTGTTGAACTCGCAATCAACATTCCACTCTGGAAACTCCTGCTGCAAATATTCCGCCAGCTTATGCGAAACAGAGACCTCGTGAGCATCTAACTCCAACAAGTAAGCATCACGCTCAATCAAAGTCTCAATAGCATTCTGAACCTTTCCCCGGACCATCTCATCATTCATTTCAACAACACTCCTTTTGACCTTTCCGGCCCCCCTTCGAAATCGCTATACAGTGTATAGTCGCTTGATTTTACAACCTGGATTTTCAAACCCGACTTTAACTAGCTTCTATGTGTCTTGACCTATTTCAGAGGGTGATTCCCCGGTTCAGATTTTTTACTTTCTACGCTGTTTCTAACCCCAAGCCACCCTTCTAATAAAATCCCAGTCATCATTGTTTTCTAAAAATCCGCTGTGATGAACCTTGATGAGATACTTGAAGAGGATGGAAAGATTGGTGGATAATAAGCCGGGTGAATCTTGAATGAGGATTCTTACGAAGGGCGGATCTATTCCAGACGTGCCTCACGACGAGGCAGAATGGAACGAACCAGCTAACATCAAAGACTATGATCTCGTCATCCTGAATTTGAATGCCATTCTTGAGAAGGCTGGAGAATTCGCTACGCCAGACAGCAGTATCCCTCAGTCCATAGAATTTCCTCCTACTGAAGATATAATCAAGCTTCTCCAGGCAGGCAATACGCTCTATATCTTCTTACCAGAGACAAGGAGAACCAACCTCCTGAGGGTCGAAGACGGCGAATCGTCCAAAGAAGAAGTCGACCTTTTGTCCTGGCTTCCATTCAACGTCAAAACCTCGGAAGAACCAGGTAAATCAGTAGATAGTGGATCTGTCCCGAGTCATTGGCAATGGTATTTCAATTCAGATTTCGACTGGCCGATGTATCTTTCCAGTGCCTCGTTAAAGGATGATATCCTACCGGTTCAAAATGTATTCGATTCAGTGAACCAGCATACGATAGCACAGACAACCTTTGAGGAAGATATAGCGTCCCGACTAATGGTGTATAAGGGAACTGATCTAGCCGCCGAATTTTCAAATCAAGATATAGAGCGTCAATATACTGGCTCAGCCTATCTTCTTCCTCTAAAACCAGGTTACTCATTCAGTGGTGCTGCTGCCGAGATACTCTCGCAAATCCACGGATTCTCGGTTGAGCCAAGGTCAGTTCCCGACTGGGCTGAGAACAAGCGGCTCCCGAGGCAACAAGAGATTATCCAGAAGAGTCATGAGCTGAAGAAGGAATTTAAGAGGTTAGATCGTTTCAAGAAATTGCTTTACGAGGATGGAGAGGAGTTGGAGGAAGCCGTATTAGATGCATTTGATGAGCTTGGTTTTGAGACGCAGCCTGAGGTGTCTGGGAAGAGAGATGGTGCTGTCCTCCTTAATGAGAAGGTATTCATTTTGGAGACTCATGGGACGGAGAACGCTATCGGTGTTAGGAAAGTAGACCAACTAGATCGATGGGTGAGGGATGCTGAAGAAGATTTCGAGGATCGAGAAGTAGAGGGCCTTCTTGTCGCTAATGCCTATCGGAGCCAAGAGCCGAAGAACCGTAGTCAGGCGATTGTTGGCGATCCGAAAGACGACCTCGAAGACTACGGTTACAAACTCTTGACTACGGTCCAGTTATATCGATTTATTCAGAAGAGCCAACAAGAGGGCCTGTCCACTAAAGAGATTGGAGAAGCTCTGCGAGGGTCAAAGCTATTTATTAGGTTGGAATAGCGGCCATTCATCAAGTAGATTCAAGAAAGTGTAAACCACTATTCCTTATCATGCCTGAAGAAAAGCTGGCCCTCGTAAACGAGATCGCAGACAACGGCGATCTTATAGTAGGCTATATACACGGTTCCGGGTCAGCTACAGTCTCCGATTTCACGGATGATGCTGAAGTAGGCGATATCGTCAAAGTTGAGGAGACAATCTCTAGTTATGACGACAACAAGGCTGTAGACGTAGTGAAAAAAGGAGGTTATGATCGAGGGAGAACGATTGGAGTTGTAGAAGGTGTTTTCGACGATAAGCTTGCAGTGAGAACGGAAAATGGCCTTATTGAAGTAGATCGGCCTGCTGAAACCATAGAAGAAGGGTACACAATCGCAATAACACCTTCTCAAACATTCTCTCAGGTATTAGACGAGGAACCGGTTGAGATTGCACCTAAACCTGATCTTGAAGTCGATGCGATAAATCTAAATCTGGGATCTGACGACGAAGATGAAGAAGAATCCGAGGAAGACGGTTTATACCAACCAGAGAATGTTGGTGAAGTCTCATTTGACGATGTAATCGGATTACAAGATGCCAAGGATCGACTAACTGAGGCAGTGAGTTTACCAATGGAAAAGCCAGGTGAGATGGAAAGGTTCGATCTGGAAGGAAGATTCGGAATCCTGTTCTACGGACCTCCAGGCACTGGAAAGACTATGTTGGCAAAGGCAGCCGCAAATGAATGGGGTTCTGCTGACTCATTTTTCCACATCGGCGGCCCAGAAATCGTAAGCAAATACTACGGAGAGAGTGAACGCCAGATTCGAAACGTCTTCAATGCTGCGAAAAGGAAGGCGGACGAGGAAGACGAGCCCGCAGTAGTCTTCATTGACGAAATCGATAGTGTCGTACCACGTCGTGACCGTGCTGATGAGACGGAACGCAGGATCGTTGCCCAGTTTTTAAGCGAACTTGACGGCTTAGAGGATAGAGGCGATATCGTCGTCATCGGAGCTACCAACTTAATCGAAGTGATTGATCCAGCAGTACGGCGGCCAGGACGGTTTGACGAGGAGATCGAATTCACATTACCAGACACCGGAGAACGAAGAGAAATACTCAAAGTTCACTCAAACGCTATGCCGGTATCTTCTTTTGTGGATTTTCAGGATATCGCAGAGAGGACCCGTGGATGGTCAGGTGCGGATCTCGAATCCATCGTAAAGAAAGCCGGACTCATTGCTGTCAAAGAAGACCGGTCAGAGGTTCACCACGAAGACTTCGTAATCGCACTTGAGCGATTTGATGAACAGCGAGAAGCCAAACATCAGCAGATTAAGAAGGTGAGGGAACAGGAATGAGTCGTCTAAAAATACGTCAAAGATTGCACTCAGTAGTGATGCGGATACAGCGTTGGCTTGCTAGAAACCAGTTTGATGATCTCCGTGAATTCGTTTATCTGGATGAGATCAGTGTAAGGAGTTTGCTGGCTTCAACGGGTGAAGGCGGAATTGTTTCTGAAACAGTTGATGAGGAGATGCGGAGACGGCGTTCTGGCTCCAGTGCAGGTGGTTCCGTATCGGCTGGGCCGGCCTCTGTTAATGCCGGTGTTTCTGAACAGAGAGAACATCAGGAGACGAAAATTGAGACCCGAAACTACGATTTGATCCAGTCAAAATTCACACAGCTATACAAGAGCGATGTAGTGGAGAAGAAACTCTCACTGGATCAGATACCATTGGAAGATGAACCGGTGGAAGAACCGTTTTCAGGGCTTGATGCATCGGATTTGAAGCGTGGACATGTAGTGGAGCTCCGTGTGAACCTTTCTGCAAATCTCTTATTCAGGCTGTACCGGACGATTGATTATTTCGCTGAGGCGTTTGAAGATCAGATCGATACTGAGACAGAAGAAATGCTGGAGTTGATCGGTAGCAGTCTTGGTAACCGTATTCCTGTGGTTGGGAAGGCTGTTGACTACAAAGTCGTCGAAGAAGAGGAAGGTGGGAAGCAGATCAAACATCGTGATGATCTGAGCAGCGATGAAGAAGATGCAGAGGATTTAGAGGTAGTCACACTGCTGAACCTAGATAGTCTCTGGGTTGATCCGATACAGACCTTATTCAACAATGACCGGTTCGTGATCTACTGTAGAGTGGAAGATGTCGATATTGATCGTTGGTATCCGTTGAAGGTGACTCGTGCGATTAACAGCCTTTCCGAACCGACGGCCGAAGAGTTGAATCGGGAGTTCCGTCAGGGCCTTGAACAGGCAAGAAGCCAGTTATCCGAGATCAAGAGCTTCGCTGATTGGTCCGCTGACTCAGCTATACAGTGGGGGCAAGATATCCAATCGTATACTGAATCTCTGGAAGATGAGTATGATCAAGATGTTTCTGAGGACGACCAAGAGCAGTTGATTGTAGAGGCTATGGGAACCGTTGAATTGGCCGATGAGGTCAGTAATACAGCGCAACGGAAGAGAGTGCTTAACGCCTACACAGACGCTTTCATCGAGATGTTCGAGCTAGATTCTATCGACGAGGAGAAACGTCAGGAGCTGCGATCAGATGCCAACAACTCTGCTCAAAGTAGTAGCATAGCGAGTTCTGATGATGAAGATAATATATTCCGAATTGAGGCTAAGACGGTAGCGATATACTGGTGATTTGGAATTTAATTTAGGCTGAATATTTTGTCTTGAAGATTAGTTATTTATGACTAAGTGATTTCTATACCACATATAATGGGAAGCGCATCGTCTAGATCATCTGGTGCAAGCGGGATGGGGTATGAAGATGCAAAGAAAGGTATGAATCAGGCTCTTGAGTCAGATAAGACGAAGGCAGCAGTTGATATTGCTGTAACCGGGGCGCTTGCGGTACAGCCGAACGGGCCAGCTAAAGTTCCGGCCTATAACTGCTTGAAACATACAAATACCCTGATCCAGACTACGCAGAAAGGTGGGATCGAAGAAGGCATCCAGGAGACGAGCAAGGATGTTGCGAAGTCCCAGATTGCAAGTCAGGCGGCTGGCGGTGTAGTAGATACCTCCCAACAGGCAGTCACAATGGCTGCGGAAAACGATACAGTCAGGAAAGGGATTGAAGAAGCGAATAAGAACTTCAATGCGCCCTCAGAGCAGGCTGCGAAGGACACTCTTGGTGCGGTTTTCTCAAATGGGGCGGATGCCATGATGAGCGGAGGCTCGAACGATGAGTGAGGATCAATTCGTTGACGAAGATCAAGCGGAACAGAATGTTCAAGAGTTCATTGATGAACACGGGACGGAAGGCGTATTTGTAGTCTACTTTCGCCAGTTCATCTTTCGGTTCATCATGCAGGAATTGAAATCAGAGGACGAAGAGGTCGATGATATTGGAACTCAGCTTCACTTGGATGTTACTGATGGGGATGAAGTCCTGAAGGTGAAGCGGGAGCAGATGCTTGAGAGGTGTGAGGATTGGGCAAGAGACCTCGTTGATGACTTGAAAGATGATGACGTCGTAGGTGAAGTAATCGAGTCAGGGAACTTCGAACGCCTCGATGATGAAGTCGTGGAAGAACGTGTTGAGGAGGCTATGGACGAGAAGTTTGAGGAGTGGGAAAATCAACTGGAAGACTTCCTTGAGGAGGTAGAATGAAGTCCAAGAAATTCTTTGTATATCGTCATCCAGAGTTTCGTAGAAGGGTCAATCAGGACCTTCGAGAGTACGACAAGACTGATTACGACGATATTGTAGCGGTGATTCCGTACCGGAACTCGGAGTTCCCTCAGGAGCACGATTACAATCGAAGAAGGCCTTCTGAAGTCTGGGATTACATCAGGTATGATCATTCGATAACTCAGGAATCGTTCTCTGGAGAGGTACCGGATGTTGTACTGGATATACTGGAGATTGCAACTGCTACTTTCGCCGCCGACAAGGCTGTAAATCGTGAGGTAGATGTTGATGATGAAAATATTGACAACAGCCTTCTTGAAACACGGAATATCAAGCTTCAGATCCCTGTTCTCTCATCTGAGTTAGCGACCGAGGAAGTGGAACAACTCTATTCGGATATGGTTTCTCACATGACTCACGATATCGTGGAATACGAGTTTCTCCAGATTGAGCCTGTAGAGTCAGTGGGACAGGTTTCGACTCGGAGCAGCATCGACGCAGTTGGCCTTCTTTCGGATGGATTAGACAGTGCAGCAGGTATTTACCACAATAAGTCAGAAGGGATCGAATCTATTCATACCACTGTGAATTATGGACAGGGGGTTAAGTCGAAGGCTGAGAACATTGCGGATCAAGCCGGTATTGACCATAGGGCTTATCGAGTGAAGTCTGATAGAAGTCGAGAATACACGCAGTTTTCTCGTGGCTTGTTGCATTTGAGCTTCGCAGTAGCTGAAGCCCTGGCAGTAGGAACGGATGAGATACACTGTTTCGAGAACGGGATTATGGCACGGTTCTTGATTCTCTCCGATGGCTGGATGACAACCCGTACAGTCTCACCGCAGTTCCTTGCGTACTTCAATGAGATACTCTCAACTGTCTTGGAACAGCCGTTGGAAGTTGAAAACCCGTTCCGAGAGCTGACCAAGACAGAGATCATAGAGAAAATTCCGGACACGGAAGTAGTCAAGCAGACTCTTTCCTGTCCTCATTCGAGATGGACCAAGGGGAATAACTGCGGGCTGTGTATCCCTTGTCTGATTCGAAATATCGGAATTATAGCGAGCAATCACGAGATCTCCTTCGACGAGCTTTCAGAATATAATGCGTTGACAGAGGCAGACTTTAACGAGCAGTCTCTTAATATCGATGTTTCGGAGGAAGGGTTGAATCCGTCTGCGAGCAGTTCAGAAGTGTTCTTCAAAGGAACTGCTGAGATAGCATTCTTCTGCAGACGAGTTCTGGAAGATAATCCTCAGCAATTAGCCAGCGAGTATTCAGAGCTACTGGATAAATCAATCTATGACCAGCACCATCGTTTTGCAGAAAACTTCGTAGATGCGCTTGGAAAAGTAGCACACGAGAACCCGACTGTCCGAACTCTACTCCCCAAGAATTAATTCTCTACGACTTGATCTGGAAAGAAATAGAGCCTATGCTCTAATCTCTACTCGAATGTTCTGATCCAGTCATCGAGATCCTCAGCTTCCAGCTCCCATGGCTCATGCTGATCGTACTTCATTAGCAAATCCTCTACCGGTGTCTGATACTCCAAAGCCACTTCATCACTTCCGTAGGCATCCGCCACAAGAGAAACCGCCAACAGGTAAGGTCCATGACCGCTGTAGCCCCATTGGTAGCTGGCCTGAGGTGCAGAATCACTCAGTTCTCTACGTGGAAGCAACGAATACTCTACATCGTTACGAGGGTCATCAACGAAAACCTCCGGAGCAAACTTCTTCCGAACACCTCCAAGTCCGCCATCAAAACAGTCTACAAGCCTTCCCTCCCGTTCACCACGGTAAACAGTCTCAGGCGGTCTTTCTAGTTCCGGCAACTCAACTTTTTCATCAAACATACAACACTAATTATCACTAAAACTTCAAATACAAAACGGGGTATCCGATACAACAATACCGCTGTAATCAGTCTGCTGTAACGTGGCTTCCTTCGATGAAACTCTTGAATCGGGGAGGCAACTCTTCTTCAGGGTCTATATTGAAAATCGAATGGATAGGCGAGTCAGCTTGGATCGGGCGACCCATTTCGAATTGTCCGTTCTCCGAAGTCTCGCAATGGGAAGAGAATACTACTGCGTTCAAGCTGGTTGACTTATTGAGTAATCCGATTATTTGTTCATCCACCAGTCTCTCCCACTGAGTAACCTCGCCACCGTGATAGCTCTCTACTTGCCGCATCTGCATCTGCTCAATCACGATATAGGGCAAATCCATGAAGATTACACCAGGTGCATGATCTGACAGTTGACTTGACGCAGACCGTACCGTATTCATTACCCAGTCGTTGAGCTCGATCTCCTCATACTTCGGGAAATCGAACTCCATGATATACGCATTCATGACGACAACCTGTCCCAGTTCATTGACGAAGATTTGGACGTCTCCATGTCCATCAGTGTCCATTGGATCGATATCATGGTCCAGATGACCTAATGGATCAATCTCCTCACGCAGGTTATCGACCTCCGAGGAGATGCTCGGTATCCCGCCCGAATAGTCAGTAAGCCGTCCGCCTTCATAGTAATCGATTAGCTCGATCCGAAACTCATCACCGTCTACCGTTATGGAACTCTCTTCTAATCGGTTCTGAAGAACTGTGGCTATTTCATCTGCTATTTCAACGACATGTTCGTCCTCTGGCGGAGTATCTGAGGAAATCCGAATCGCAAAACTATCTCGACCTATGTCGATTTGGTTCCAAACCTTGTCGCTAATTGTTCTACCTGTGATCTCCATCTTTTTGTCGAAGGGTATCTGCATACTCTTCCTCTTGCATTCAATTGAGATTTCAGTCGAGTCTTCTGTGACGACGATATCTCGACCACCGATATTCCCTTCTTTCACAAGCTTAGTATCAAATCCGTCCCGGTGGAAGATTGCTGCTACCTCTAATTCGAACAGGGCATCAAGAGTTTCATCCTCATTGAGTAACCTGTTTACATACTCCTCATCAATACCAGTATCTGATTCGGTACCTGCTTCGATAACATCCAGCTCATCGAATATTTCGATTGCTCTGCCCGCATTGATTACGTCTATAACAGGCAGTAACATCTTGAGTTCCCCTGTTGTGAACCACTGATTTGTTTCCTCTCTCGTAGTTGCGATCCGATATAAGAGAGGGTGGGCATCTCTTTGATTCGCTGAAGCCATTTCGCTTTCAGGAGCATCCTCAAGGCGCATTCGCTCACTTCTTGTTATACCACTTCTCCACTCTGACAACCGATCTTCAAAATCACTGTGTTGATTCAGAAATTCAGAGAGAAGCTGCTCATACCGCATTACGTCATATTGATCTATCTTCACCGAGTCAGACCCAGGCCCGTCCATCAGTATCAGATACTACCCGAATTGTAAAATGAGTACTGCTTCCTGGGGTCAATGTCCGCAGCTATCTTGATTTAAATCATCTAATCACGTGAAGTTGGGCTGATCATCACGGGCTTTACTTCGAATACTCGTTTCTGGCCTCCGGTATATCGTTCCACTCTCTCGGGTTCTCCCAATCGGACTATTCCATTCTCTTCCATTTTTTTGAGACTATAATTGACCTTGTGGTTCGGCAATCCGATTGCAGAGGTGATCTTCTGGACGTCGTCTTTCCCGTCTTTAATACAGTTGAGAACTTTCTTGTCGACATCACGGAGGTCCTTCAACCGAAGTTGTTTGTCTTGGTCTCCGGTATTGTCGTAGAGTTGTAGTCCGTCTTCGGAGCTCTCCAAGATCCTGTACTCGGCGTCTTCTATCCAATTTAGGTCGGTGATTGGGTTTCCGTTTTCTCGGTAGTAGCTGAACTCTCCGTGTTCGTCTCTGTGTTGGTCTCCACGTCGGTTGACTGGGTCAGACAGGATGTTGTGTAGTTTGCCGGCTTGTCCTTGTTCGACGATAAAGATGCATTCTCGGCCTTGTTCTGCGGCTCTTCGAAGATTTTTAAGTACTTTTCCGGGTTTGGAGAGCGTTCCGTGTTCGACTTCGAGATTGGCGATTGAACCATCTGGCAATAGTACCTCTCCATCAGTTTTGTCGTCACCTGAATCTTGGTACAGTGTTTTGACTTGGAGGCCTCGTTCTTCGAACTCTTTCTCGGCTTTGGTCAGCAGTTCGTTGTGTTTCTCGCCGCCGCTGTTGTTCCCTTTTCCTACGAAAACCTGTTGCTGCGGTGTTCCGGTAGCAGGCGAGGCCATCTTCTTGAGATTGTCGAGATCGACGCCGTCAGTGTTCCAAGGGGGAAATGTATCGATGACTGTTGCTTTTCTTCGTTGGTGGGTTCCTGGTGTCTGGAGTATTGCTCGGAAGTCGCCTAATGCATTGAGTTGTTTCTGGTCGGTGCCACGGAGCATCCTCTTGAGCTTAGAGAGATCGTCGGATCCTGAGGGGTCGAAGACGAGTTTGGTCCGGCAGTTGTTCTGGACTGCGTCCCGCATTTCTCGGGGCAACTGTGCGAGGTACTGGGTGGCAAGCCAGCAGCCCAGCTGGTATTCACGTGCCTTGCTGAGTATCTCTTCGAACTGTGCTCCTTCCATTGGAAAGGATTGGAGTTCGTCGATGAACAGGTAGAAGGGCTGGACTTCTTGTTCTTGGTAGTACCGTGTTTGTGCGGCTGCCCAGAGCTTGGTGATCACGATGGAGGTCAGTAGTTCTGTTACTGTTTGCCCGACCTCTCCGCTCCGGACATCTACCAACAAGATTTTGTTCTGGTTGATTACTTCTCGAAAATCGATATCGCTGTTTTCCGAGGCGATGACGTGTCTAACGGTTTTGTTCTCGGTGAAGTCGTTTAACCGTCTTACCAGTGGTTCGAGCTGGCTGTCCGACAGGTTGTCCTTGATCTGGACGAGCTGTGACCGGATTTCAGGATCCTTGGTGTCGCCAATCAAGTCTTCGAGTTTGCTTTTGTCGGTGACGCAGTGTTTGATATCCAGAAGTGTGTATCCCGCCTGGTATTCGATATTGGCCTCGATTCCAGCTCTAAGAAGTGTGGCGAGCACTCGTCCGAATCGGTCGCCCCAGTTGTCGCTTTGCCGCTTGAACAGTTGAATAAGATTGGAGACGATGAGCTCTATCTGGTTGGTTTTCACCGCAACCGGTGAGTCTTGACTGACGTAGGGCTCTAAGACGTTGATTCCGGTGATAGGCTGTGTTACCGGGTTGATGTAGATCAGGTCGTCTACACGGTTCTCAGGTATTCTGGCAAGATACCGGTTGATGAGCTCGCCTTTCGGGTTGAACAAGGCGAGTCCATGTCCCTTGACTGTATCCTGTAGTGCGACGTGAAGAATTTCGAATGATTTTCCGGAGCCGGTCTCACCTATGGTCAGGCAGTGTTTGATACGGTGCTGGTCCTTGATTGAAATATTTTCTTCTACGCCGAGGATACTGGTCCGGTAACCCACATACGTTTCCTTGGTGTTCTCGGCATTGTAGACGAGTTCTTTGGTGTCTCCGGGTTTCATACGACTGTTTCTATATTCTGCTGTTCACGGTCCGGAATCGATAGCAGTCCGGCAAGTTCAGGCATCGAGATCTGAAACGGCTGATTCAACCTGCGGTCTCTAAACTGTTCTACCGAGTTAATGATCACTTTGTCACGCAGGCTGCGAACCGTCCGGGTCTGGAATCCCTGTCCGGTATCAGAGTTAGCGAAGATGTTGAACCCGGCAGACACCTCTTTCATTCTGCTTGCGGTGTATTCTCCCGCTCCGATTACGAGGATACGAATGGAGACACTGAATCGAGGGCTACCTGCCTTTTCGTCGACTTGCCGTGCTTGCTGTTTTTCTAGCGGTGTTGCGTCACGGTCAGTCCAGGGCAGAACTCCTACTTTTTCGCTTCTCAGGTTCCGACTTTCACGCCGTGCTTCACGGTGCCATAGACGTCTCCCGATGAGTTGGCCGGTCAGAGGTTTGAACAGTATCTGGATGGCTATACGGCTGTCACGCATGGCATGACGATGTAGAGATGCAACTACCGAGTTGATTGGCGGTGTTTCGAACTCTGTTTCTAACGGGTAGACGTCTTTCCGGCGCAAATGGAGAACGCCGACTCCGACTGTATCATCCTCTTTCAAAGGTAACTGGTTGACACCGGATTCGAACTCAAAGCCAGGTGCTTCCTCATTCAAGTGGATACGTAGCTTTCGTTCAAGTCTCGAAGTCGGAGCAGCGAACTGAAGACGCAGATTCTCAGGAGTGAACCGTTGGATCTCATAGGCAACGACAGGGGACGTGTTCCTGATGCCGAAGAGTTGGGTCTGGTACTCCGTGATTGCTTTCACGAACCGGTTGAGTGTCGCCGGCAGTTCCCTATCGAGTGGTGGTTGAACCTCTACTGTCCGGAACCCTTCCGAGGAGTGAGACAGCTGTCTGGCCGTAGTATTGTCGAGTGTGACGTAGCTGTTTCCGAACCGGTCGAAAAGTCCCATAGAAGAGATCAGCTCCAATCCTGGGCGACCCAGAGATCTGCGCTCAACAGCAGCACCCAGGCTATTTCAGCAACCAGAATGACTGCTGTCCAGACCGCAAGAACATCAATCAGGGTGCCATCCAAGGGCAGCTTTTCCAGTTGGAGCGTTGACTTCAGCATTCCTTTGCGGTAGAGCACCGCCGCTATGGGGAACCCGGTTAGCAACAGGTATTCGAACAGCCCAATCGATGCACCGAGGACGATACCGGCCAGCTTCAGAAATCCGTATTTGTTCTTCGATTTACTGCTGTTGCTCTTCTTGGTTTTGTGGCCTCCGTCGGTCTTCTGCTTCTTGGCTTCCTTTTTGTCTGAATCGGCTTCTTCAGTGTCAACCGATGGTTCAGCAGGGACTGTCTGTTCTCCTTTCTCGATTAGTTGGTGTTCCTCCTCTGTGGATTCGATTTTCAGACGGGCGGTCACGGGACCATGGATAAGCCCCTCGCTGAACCCTAGTTCAGTGCCGGTCCGGAGTTTTCGGAGATCCTTTCTCTGGGGTTCTGAGAGCTCGAAGAAGTTGCTGACCTGGTTATCGATCTTTCGCTGTTTGAAGAACAGGTTGCAGTCAGTGTTCCGGAGAATGTTCTTTCCTTCGTTCGAACGGACGAATTCGTCGGCGTTCTGAGTCACCAGTGTTGCAGCCACATTCTGCATACGGCTTTCACGAACCAATGTAGAAACTGCCTGAACACCGTCTTGATAGATGCTGTCACCTTTCGTGATAATCCGATGTGCCTCATCAACGACCACGAGAGTCTTCTTGTCGGTTTTCACTGCTTGTCTGTAGACGTGTCTCACGGCTTCAGCCAGTTCCTCGGTATTGTCCTTCGACGGGTCTTCAACAGTATATCGGACAACATCGTTAGCCGTCTCGCTGAGGCTGTCTACCAGCTGTGTCTCTCCGTCAAGTGCCTGGATGAGTTCACCGTAGTCTCGCTTCTTGGGATCGACAACGAAGATTTCGAGGTCATCGAGGGCGTTGTACAGCCTGAGAAGCATCAGTTTGGCCCAGTAGGTCTTTCCGGACCCGGTCTTGCCCATTACGGTGGTGTGGCCAGCTTCCCACGAGAACCGGTCCAGAATGACTGGAGTGGTGTTCTTGCGTGTTCCGAACAGAATTCCTCCGGGTTCTATGGCGTCGTGGGTGGCGAAGCTGAAGCCGGTCGCTGCGGAATGCGCTGGCACTATCTCGGTCTTGTTGACCCGGCTGGAATGGAAGGGTGAAACCCGTTTGAATCCTTGATTCAGGTTTCGTGGCTCTACAGTTTCTATCCGGAACCGTTTCAACACGGTCTTGACCGATTTCAGTGTCTTACTGGCCTCAGCTTTGGAGTCGCCACGGGCAATGATCCAGACTCCGTAGTTGACCAGTGTTTCACCGCTGGCTTCCACATCTATGAGGTCTTCCAGATCCTGTTTCTGCTGGCGTAGGTTGGCCTGTCGAGATGGTTTCCGTGATGTGGAGAGTTCGGAGTCTGTTCGTGCCAGCATCCGGTCCATCCAGTCTCGCTGAGTGTTAGACACCGGTTTTGCGGTTTGGACGACGTCAACGAGCCCTGGTGTTTCCGTGTTCAGGATTTCTGCTATCCATCCGAGCGGCAGTCTTTCCGGGTACTCGTCGACGTAGAGCAGTCGGCCGCTCTTCTTCTGACCGTGCTTCGTCCTGTAACTGTTTCCGGAGATCTTGGTTTTCCCCGGGTAGAGATGTTCGACCGCTGATTTGAGTTGGTCTCCAGTCAGTCGTTCGGCATAGAGGTCTCCTGCTGTCAGAAGTTCTTGAACTTCTTCACACCGGTTTTTCACCTTGTGGTGGCTGTGTTTCAACGAGGAGCCGTTCTCTTTCACCAAGACGTAGTGGTCAGTGGTAACCGTCGAACCCGTGGCTTCCGTGTAAGTTGAGAGCTCGACCTGTCTCTGCCGGGAATAGATCTTTACCTGGTGGTCGACTTCATCGAGCAACTCCCTGACTGTGTTGAAGTTAGCTTCTTTCCCGGAGTCAGAGACATACTCTAGATCTTGGGAGGAGACTTTGACCATCCCGATAACGGTGTCATCACGGAATATCACCGAACCATTCACGAATCTGGAGAACTCCGGAGAAGGTACTTCAGGAGAGTTTATGACGCTGTCAAGGGTTTCGAGAACGTGCTGATCCAGTGGTTTTCCATCGGGTTTAATCTGGGCGAGTAGAAGCCCGAGTATGATTCCTCCGGCGGCTCCAGAGGATTCAGCTACGTACCATCCAGCACCAGCCAAGAGCAATGCCCGAAGGACATCCCAGACGGTGTACCGGTCCAGATACTTGAGCCTTGGATTGATGGAGGAGGGGAAGTCAGCCCACATTAGTCGTCACCCCTGTTTCTGAACCGGTTTCTGCGGTTCCTCCTGCTGTCGTCCCATTCACCGTCGTAGTCCTCTTCTTGGTCAGACCGTAGACGGTTCACGCCTTGTCGAACACCGCTACTGATTTTCCCGGTTCCTCGTTGAGCAACTCTCGTCATCGGTGCGAAGACGAACGCTCCAGCTCCGAGCAGGATCAGTGGAAGGCCGATAAGCAGTGCTATTCCTGCGAGCCCCCAGAGGTAGTGTGGAGTATCCATCAGCGAACTTCCCATCAGGGACTGTGATAGGTCGAGCACTACAACGTTGAGCGGTCCGATCAGAAGGCAGCCAAGCCAGACGCTGGTTAACAGGTCTGCGTACCGTCTGAACGGCGGTGTCACTGCCATCAACGCAATTATGGGTGCAAGTGCCACCCCCAGCATGAGGTAGAAGTCACGTGCGATGAACAGCAATACGGTACCCAAGAGCAGGAACACATCGATGTACAGCACCAGCAATATTTCCAGGGTGAACCGTGATACCTGGACAATATTCGAGCCTTCAGGTGCCAATGCCTCGGTAGTGAGACGTGAAAGCTCAATCGGGTAATAGAGCAGATCAGGTGCTGCAGCCCCGATCGCCACCGCAACAAGAAGAGAGACTAGAGGTCGGACTCCATCGATCCGGTCAAACATGTGCATCAAACCTATCCAGACTGCAGCAACCGTCGCAAGTGCCAGAGACACCCTGAACACTTTCTGATGGGTGTCCAGCACCCACGACTTGGTCACGTCCGGATAGCTCACGAACACACGGACTAGCGACCCATTCAACGTCTCAGCCAGATCCTCTACCAAGTCCATCAACACCGATTTGATCGCTTCCTTGAACTGGTCACCCACATCCAGGAATCCGCCGTTTCCCTCTTCCGGGGTTTCTTGAACAGGCGTACCTTCAGAGGTGGAATTGTTTGCAGCTACCGCAGTACCGGTAAAGCTGCTGGCGACCAGCACCAGAATGCAGACGAGTAGCAGTATCCGTCTCATTTTCAGGTACCTCCACACAACGGATCGGAGATGATCGCCACGATACCCTCGCTGATTATCACGATCACCAGTCCGATGGTAGCGTTCGCAAAGATCCTGCGTGCTCTCCTCTGAATTTCAGATGAGCCGGAAAGCCAGAGAAGACCGCAGTAACTGTAGATCAATCCTGCGAGCGGAAGCGCAAGGGTCAGCGCCAAGCTCTGCAGATTGTTGATCAAGACGATCAACTCACTGATAGCGGAAGGAGGTGCTCCCGAGCAGTCAGGACTACTTGTCTGTGCTGCAGCCTGACCGGTCAGCAGCCACGTGGCCAGGAGCAGTTGAATTTCTGTTCTCCAGATTTTTGCGATCTGTTTCTGCATTGTTGCAGAACACGGGTAGAACAGGTTGGAATAATAACTAGTTCTACATAGTTATGGAGAAGAACCGGGTTAAACAGTCTTTAACGGGTGTATCCGAGTCATTGCTGCTCGTTTCATAGGCTGTATAACAAAGGTTGCCAGGTACATGAAGAGTGTACAATCCATGACTTCAGAACAGATATGGAGCCACGAAGTGACGTACCATCCTGAAGACGTTCAGGACCGAAGCAAGTGCCACAGCCCTGATTACAGAGTATATCTGCCCGACACTATCAAGAAACTGGGCTTAGGGAAAAATATCCACGCCATCGTCGAAAGGAAAAAACCGAATGAGATACCTTATCTGAAGGGCCGGAAGCTTACCGAAGAAGACGAGGAAACTCCGGATTCCGACTCGGTGTACAAGATCTTCACAGAGGGCTCAAGCCGTCTACGGGTCACACTCAAGACCAAATGGATCGACGAGTTCCTCGAATACGACGGAGATGACATCCTTATAGTTGAGGTCAACGAGATCGAGGGCGAATTCCGGATCTACAGAAACGACGACTACGATCAGAGGTTGAAACAGTTCGATGATGAGGACTTCTCTCCACGGTTCGGTCAGCCCCTGGTCTTGGGAGCGGCAATGTTCTACAAGACCCGGTACTCGGAGACAACCAGCCTCAGAGAGGGTTTCGGCGACGATATCGACGACGAAGGTCCTGTGGCAGCCTCCGAATAAGATTACTGTCCATCTGAAACACGGTCTGTCCTTAGCTACTACCCGTTTCTTCACCCGGTCTCAGGATACAAAGGTGATTACTGATTACTGAAGAACTCTACCAATTCCATGACTTAGATGAACTCTATCAAACCGCAGAAGACCTGCCTGATGTAGACCGTCACGACGTCTACGCACATCACACAGATGAAGAAGAATGGGAGCAAGTTCCATACCGAGACAGCTTATGGACTGACGATCTCCGAGCCACAGGTGTAGTCTCCAGCAACACCGATTTCTACAACGTAATCCAGTACGGCGACATCCTCGAAACAGTAGGTAAAGCCACGGAGCAACACGGATTAGACGTTGAAGGAGAGGTCTCGGTTTCTCCGACAGCTCACAAGATGAGTGCGAAGCTCGACTTCGGCCAAACAGTCTACGCCAATCAGGACGACCCCATCGATCTCGGATTGAAAATCCGGAGCGGACACAGCGGTTTCCACGCACTGAAGTATGACGTAGGAGCTGAACGCCAGGTCTGTTCTAATGGTATGATGGCATTCATCTCGGAGCTACACTTCGAGCAGACACACGGGGAACCATTCCAACCCGGAAAAGCCTACCAGGCGGTGGACGCAATCGTAGAATCACCGGCAGAGATCGAACATCGACTGGCGCAGGCACAGAACCGTGAACTCCTGAACCAGGACGAAGCACTACTCGTTTTGATGGACACAGGGATCGACCGATACCTCGAACAACCAGTACCCGACTTACTGAATGCGTTGCACAGCGAGGTCGACGACCCAGAAAAACCGACGCTCTGGGAGACATACAACGCCGGAACACGAGCTCTCACACACTACACCCGTGACGTCCCAGAATACGACCTGGATCAAGGATTCGAACGTCTCTCCCAGCTACTGGAGAACAGTGCATCAGAAACTCCGGATCCGGAAAACGTGGGGAAGAAAGCGGTCAACCGGCGCAGCCAGCAACTAATCGAGCAAGAAGACACAAGTCCATACTGGGAGGACGAAGTTGAAACGCTGAGAGAGCTCCGGCAGGCACACGAACTCCAAGTATAGGAGGTGGAGAAACAGATGACGGATTACAGCGATGAGGAGCCACTGGCTTCTTGGGAAGCAGCTTTCCTACCCAACTGGGAGTGGGAAGCCTACGACAAAGTCGAAGACGAAGACGGACTCTACTTCGGACGTGTACGAAGCCCGAACACCTACGACAAGTGGGAATACGGCTACTTCAGCCAGGAACAGCTGGAGAAGGCAGGAGCATATCGCACCGACCTCGAAACCAGCAGCGACGAACCATTATTCCCTGACGGCGGAATGATTGAGGACCTCGTTGGAGTGTACGAAACCGAGTTAGGAGCACTGCTCAGCTACAGAGAGGGTGATCAGTAATCGATAGTGCTGATGAACTGGTGAAGGAGTACGTCGAGGAGAAACAGTATGTAGAGAGCGAGAAGCCATACTGGTTGTTCGTGGATGCGGAGAGAGGTACTGAACTGTCCTATAACCTGTTCAACTACTTTCCTGACGCTCACTACCGGAAGGCGATTGAAAATGCTCGGGAGGACCAGAAACTGGTGTTTGACGGCGGAGATCTTCACAAAGGGAACCGTCGAGTGAAGCTCTACTACTGGATGAATCCGGAGACTGACGCTGCTCTCACTCATACTGAGGTCAACGGCGAAGAAGCCATCCCATTTTTCGATGCTGTCGGAGCCGCAGAAGACTATCTGGAGAAACGAGCCGAAACCGTCGACAACAACCAGTATGAGAAAATGAGCCTGTACGTAGCACGGGTGGAGAAACTGGAGGACGCCAAAGACGTCCTAACCGAGCAAGCAGGGATCGAAGACTTCGATCAGTTCAGAGCAGACGGTGGCCGAGAACAAGCTTACTTCTGGTACGACCCGGAGACAAACGAAATGATTCAAAACCAGTTTGAATCCGATACTTGGGCAGGTCTTTTCGACCAGGAAGAGGAAGCAGTCTACTTCCTCGAAAACCAAGAACTCCCGCCTGAGGAATCTTCACGTATAGAACTCTACGAAGCCGAACTCAACCTCCTCGGAATAGGCAGTGAAATCCTCGACTGAATTATTTGTGGTGAACCTGGAATCGACTACGCAGAAGCAAAGCAAACCGACTACATCGGATTCCTGCATCGACATCCATATGCGACCGACGCCTACGAACTTGGATTCGCTCCCGGCGTCCGTGAAGACTACAACTACCTAACCAACGACTATCCGAACGTCGATCTCCCGGTCGTTATCCTCGACAACGACTTCCGTGATCCGGATCTCGACCGCTATCTCAAACAGTTCGAGAAGCATGACCCATCGGTCGCAGTTCTCGGAGACGCTTACACTCCAAATGAAGCAGAACAGTTGAACGAGTTCGCAGAACAGCTCAAGCAAGAGTATCCGTACAAGGAACCGATTATCGTACCCAAATGCAGTGAAGCCTTTTCGATCGTAGACGAAGACACTACACTAGGATATCCACTCGGCTACTCCAAAGAGGAACCACACGAGTTCTCCCAGCTGGATGATTGGCGTGACAGGAAAATCCACCTCCTTGGCTCAAACCCGAAAAAGCAGTACCAGGTCATCCAAAAGTTCACACAGCCAACGATAACCGGAGACCCACCAGCAGATATCATCGGCGTTGACTGGAACGGACCTCACAAAGGAGCACTCATGGGAGAATACTGGACACCCCAAGGTTGGGAACCCGCTGACCACCTATCCATCCGAGAAACCGTCAAAAGAAGTCTTGAGGAGATCAAACAGTACTGGCAAGAACAAGAGGTCTGGCCCAGCACCGAACCCATAGAGATCCACGGACCCGCAGTCAAACAACCAGACGAACACATCTACATAGATCAAGGCGGCAACCCCATCACCAGCCAAGAAGCACTGGAACAAAGCCACATAACAGAATGCGAAGAACACGGCGCCCTCGCATTCCAGTCAAAGACACAACAGCAATTCATCGAATGGAGAGAATGCTTAGAGCCGTTGTGAGATCAGATGATTCGATTTCACCGTATATCGCAGATCCTCCTCCGCCACTATAATGTCTCGGTTGAATTAATCTCTGAAATGCTTCTTGATGTATTCATTTGAGTCTCTGGAGCTGAGCTGCTGGGTCTCATCGTCTTTTCGGATGTAGAGGTCTTCTCCGCTAAATTCAATTGGTTCATCGCTCGGCTCTACTTTTATTACGCAGACGGATTTTTCTCCGAGGGTGCTGAACTGTACCTCGGTTTTCTGAGTGGCGAAGGTTTCTCCGAGGTGTTCAGCTAATGCATTTCCAAGTTGCTTTTTGAATCCTTCTTGACCCTTCGAGATCGATTTGAAGTCCTTTTCTAGGCCGTTGATTTCCCCATCTCTATTGACACCGAGTATCAGGTGGCCTCCAGCTGTGTTGGCGAAGGCTGCGACATGCTGTGCGGCTTTCTTTTTAGCTAAATCGTCGGATTCCGTGTCAGACAGGAGATTTTCCTTGAATTCTACAGTCTTGTTCCTGCCTTTCTGGATCAGTCCCTGAGTATCTTCCTTGGAGGAACTCATGAATTGATTGAATAGCCAGTTCTGGAAGACATCGGCGAACTCATCATTGTTGGTTGCCTTGTTGAAGAACTTCGTGTTCTGGTCGATCATATCCAGCATTTCTTTCCGAGTAACCTTCTCGAACTTCGTCTGGGCCTTTTCGGCGTTGTTTTTCTCAACGGTTTCTTTCAGAGCGTCGTTTTCTTCCAGCCGGTTTTTGAGGTGTTTGATGAACGCCTTGTCTTGTTCGTCGACTTCGTATCCGAATTGCTGGTTAAGCATCTCGACGATGTTCTCTAATGGAGATTTTTCTTCCTCTGGCTTCGTGGATCCGTCCTTCGATTTGTGGGTTGGTCCGAGGTCTCCGTTCGAATTTTCGAGTGATCGATCTTCTTCTGCGGCCACCTCTTTGAGGTGGTATTGATCTAAGTCGACGTACTGCTTGACTTCGTTCGGCATTTCCCCTCGTTCGACGTCCAGCTTCCGGTATAGGACTCTGGAGAACTGGTAGAGTTTGTGTAGTTCCTCGTCCCGGAAGTTCACGACCTTGATCAGGAAAGAGTAAAGCTGTATGAAGTCCTTCAGCTTCTTACGGAATTCTTCTTGAGTTTCCTCGTCTGTACTCTTGTACCGATCTTTGACAGGGTCGAGTACTGCGCTCAGTTGGTCTTGGTCGACGTCTTCACCGTACCAGAGCTCAGTAAATTCTTCAACTTCATCGTCTTTGAATAACCTGAACTCACGTAGCTCTTCTTCAAGATCGTAGACAAGCTGAGGGTTCGTCCCTTGCTTGACCCGGGTTTTGGTGTAGAAGTCCTCGAATGCGTCTTGGATGTCTTCTGGGTCGTTCTTGAAGTCGACAACCATCGTATCATCCTTGTCAGGATGCGTCCGGTTGAGACGGGAGAGTGTTTGTACTGCTCTCACCCCGCCCAGATTCTTGTCAACGTACATCGTGTGTAGAAGAGGTTGATCGAACCCGGTCTGGAACTTGTTTGCAACAATGATGATTCTGGCATCATCTTCTTCAAACCGGTCTTCGACTTTTTGATCTAGATCTTTGTTTACATCCTTCTCTGAGAGCTTCTCACCTTCATATTTGAAGTCAGAGAACGCAGCTAGAGCCTCGAAATCATAGTTGTTCTCTGTGAGGTATTCGTCGAAGGCCCGTTTGTACTTGACAACCTGTTCCCGTGACCCAGTGACCACCATCGCCTTTGCTTTCCCGTCGATCCTATGTATCACCTCTTCTACGAAGTGTTCAACGATGATCTCGGTCTTCTTTTCAATTACGAGATCATGGCTGTCGACAAACGACTTGAGAAGTCTCTTAGCTTTAGATTCCTCAAACTTCGGATTATCTTTGATCGTCTTTAGCAGGTTGAAGTAATCCTGATACGTAGTGTAGTTCTGTAGAACGTCTAAAATGAAGCCTTCCTCAATAGCCTGGCGCATGCTGTACAGGCTGAAAGGCTCGTACCCGCCATCCTCGGTTTCCTCACCGAACATTTCCAGGGTCTTCTCTTTCGGAGTAGCGGTGAATGCAAAAGAGCTGACGTTCGAGAGAACCCCTCGGCCTTCCATATCCTCATTCAACCTATCTTGAACAGAGACTTCCTCTTCGTCTTCTTCACCTTCTACAGTGGATTCTTCCGAGAGGGCTCTGGTTTGACTGTCTTTGAGTTCGCCGGTTTGGGAGGAGTGGGCTTCGTCGATCAGGACTGCAAAATTTCTGTCGGAGAGATCCTCCATTTCCTCGACAATGTAGTCGAATTTGTGGATCGTGGTGACGACGATCTTCTCTCCACTTTCGAGTGCTTCCTTCAATTGCTGGGAGTTGTCTTCGACGTTTGCTACAACCCCTTCTATCTGAGAGAATTGTTTTAAATGATGCTGTAGTTGGTCGTCAAGCACTCTCCGGTCTGAAATGACGATGACAGAGTCGAAGACTGGTTCGTTCTGGTCGTTGTGAAGTTCAGCTAATTGGTGGCCGAGCCAAGATATAGTGAATGTCTTTCCACTGCCAGCGCTGTGCTGAACCAGGTATCGTTCTCCTGCGCCGTTCTGTTCTGCATCAACTATGCTTCGTCTTACTGCCTGAAGCTGATGGTATCGAGGAAAGACAAGGAATTCTTCGTCGGTTAAGTCTCCTTGGTCGTCTCGTTCACGGAATTCAGTTATGAAGTTCTGAACGATATCAAGGACGCTGTCCGGGCTTAGTAGGTATTTCCAGAAGTAGCTGGTACGGTAGCCGTCCGGATTAGGAGGATTCCCTGCTCCCTGATCATGTCCCTTGTTGAACGGGAGGAAGTTGGTGTCTGCTCCATCAAGTTCGGTTGCCATATATACTTCCTCAGGGTCGACAGCGAAGTGTGCCAAGCAACGACCGGGACTGAAGAGTTTATCTCTCGGGTCTCTATCCGTTCGGTACTGATCCTTCGCATCAGACACATCCTGACCAGTGTAGTCTCCCTTTAGTTCGGCTGTGAAAATCGGTATCCCATTGAGAAAGATTCCGAGATCAACTTCTAGATTTGATCCCGGTTTGTAACGGAGACGAGGAATAACCGAGAAAATATTCTTCTCGTAGTTCTCAACTGCTTTCTTGTTGCGGTCGGTAGCCGGTTCGAAGTAGGCGAGCTGCTCAAACCTTGCTCCACTAAGCCTCAATCCGTTACGTAGTACGTGGATAGCACCTTTCCGCTTAATCTGCCTGTCAAGGGTGTTCAGGAACTTATCCTCGGCGCCGTCACCGTGGAAATCTTCCAGTTTTTCCCACTCCTCAGGTTGAGTCGTTTTGACAAACTCCAAGACGTCTTCAGGAATCAGAGCGAGTTCCCTATCGTAATGCCGGTTCTCACGTTCACGGAAACCACCAGGGTCAAACCGCTCATACAGTGGTTCTAATTCGCCTTCTTTCCAGTTCGTATCCTCAGAAGTGAGGTCCTCAACGATAACATCTTCAAAAGCTCGCTCACTGAGATCAGCCATTATACTTCACCCCGGACATCAATTTGGCCGGTCACGGCCTCAGTGATCAAAGCAGTTCTATACTCTTTTAGACGTTCGATTCCCTGTTGGATTTTTTCGATGCTCTCGTCAAACTTTTTCAACTCTTCATTTAGATACTCAACAATTTCTTCTTGCTCTTCTATTGGGGGAAGAGGCATTTTGAGCTTTTTTATATCCTCCATGCCCACTGTTGAGATTGTCGCACCCATTGTAAGGCGGTCAAGCTCTTGATCCATCGCCTTCGTTACGTTCAGCAGGTATTCTGGAAGCAAATTGTCTTCACAGATCCAACCAATAATATGCTGAGATACAGCCATCTCACGTGTAGTTATCGCACAAAGCCCAACCGTGGCGTCCCTGGTGAAAACCATTGTTTCAGGAGGTAAAACATGGGCAGAAGAATTTGCAAGCCCCTCATCGCTTATCGTCTTATCTGTTTCACTAATATAATCGTGCTCTCTCATCCAACCAGAATCTGCCAAAGAAACCCATGGAATATTGCCGTCCCAATATTCATCCTCAGACTTACTTGGTGTGTGTCCTGACTCCATACGGGCAACAAAACGAATTCGGGGAACATCCCAATGTTCAGGAACTTGTCCCAGCCAGTCAACACCGCTCTCCTTCATCTCTGCATCAGGATTTAGTCCCTTGATTACTGCGCTTTTAATAACGGCCCTTCTTTTTTCTTCGATTAAGTGAATTAATTTCTTTTTCTCTTCAATTAAACGGTCAATGGTTTCTATCTCGCTGTCAAGAAAAGCCACAATTTTATTTTGTTCATCTCTTGGAGGGAGAATAAAATTGAGATCATTAATGATCTCAAGTGTGATTCTGGTAATAGCTGAACCTTTTAGATGGCTCCTCATTTGTTCTAGACTATACTTTGACTCTGCAAAATATTTGAGGAAGTGAGGGTTTAAATTATCGGAAGGCCTCAAGATACCTATTGATGAAAGAACTACGAAGTCATTGTTATCTACAACAGCAACCTTCCCAATAGTCCCGTCCTTAGATATTAGAACATCGCCTTTCTGAGGTCGACAATCGCCTTTTTCGAGTTCCTCGAAATCCTCATTACTAATTCGCTTCGCGTTGTCAAAATCTATTTCCCCATCCTGGATATCGCTAACCGTGATATAGATTTTATCACCATTCTCGTCTTCTGAAGGGGAATGATGAGAACCATCGGTGATGAAACTACAAGCCCATCTTAGTTTAAGAGTTGACCAGTTTTGGGGAATTTCTTCTATCCAATCGACATCAACTGAACTGTAGTTTGAATATTTGGCAAAATTGTTCAGACTTTGCTCGCCACTAAATTCTTTGATTGTGGTAGACTCTGTTTGGTTCATTCTGTAGTCACCTCCTGAATCATGTTGACGACCTGCTGTTCTACTTCCTCGATATCTTCCTCTATTTCTCCGAGTGGACGGGGTGGTTCGTATTCGTAGAAGTAGCGGTTGAAATTGATTTCGTAGCCAATCTTTCCAAGCCCGCCGTCCTGTGGATCAGTCATTTCTTCGTTGATCCAGGCATGAGGAACGTAGGGCTGTACCTCTTCCTCAAAATAATCTCGAACGTCCTTGTCCAGGGGAACGTATTCGTAGTCTGTTAAGTCTGTGTCTCGTTCTGGCCGACCCTTACCATCACGGACAATTTCTGCGTCAGGATCCTTCTCTCCGAGTGCATTGAAAATATTTCCACGAACGGATTTCTTGAGGTCGAGGCCCGCTTCCTCAATTGCCTGATCGAGTTTCTCTTCGAACTTTTCTTTGTCTTTGTATAGTTGGTCGTCTATCCCGTGGAGCATTTCGAGGATGGTTTCCTGCTTGTCCTCGCCCTCTTTACTTCCAGAGAGATTTCCAAACGCTCTTTCATCCTTGATCTGTTCTATCCGGTCTTCAGAGGCTTTGAAGTTCTTGCGTAGTGGGCGTTCGATCCGGACTTTTCTGTATCCGAACTCGCTTACTGGATGTATTTGCGAGTTTTTTGTATCTTCGTTTTCTCTATAGAGTCCGATGATGTCCTGAATTTGGTCTTCTGTGAGTTCCTTTCTTTTGTCTCCTTTGTTTTCGTCCATCAGGTTCCAGAACTCTTCGCCCGATGCATCTATCAACTGGACGTTTCCTTCTCGTTCTTCGGGTTTGTCGTTGGAGAGCACCCAAACGTAGGTTGTAATCTTGGTGTTGTAGAAGAGTTCGTCAGGTAGTCGAATTAGTGCTTCCAGCCAGTCGTTTTCGAGTATCCATCGTCGGATACTGCACTCGTTTTTACTGTCTGAGACATTCGGATCGGCTGTAAACAGAGGTGATGCATTGGTAATATAGGCGATTCTGCTTCCTCCGTCCTCTGGTTCCTGCATCTTGGAGAGCATTGTTTGCAGGAAGAGAAGCTGTCCGTCGGTTTTCGAGGGGAGGCCTGCTCCGAATCGGCCTCCAAATCCTTGTTCAGCTTCTTTTTCTACTGCTTCTTTGTCGCTCTTCCAGTCCTTCCCGTATGGAGGGTTGGCGAGCATATAGTCGAATTGTTTGTCTGGGAAGGCGTCGTCAGCAAGTGTACTGCCGTCTTCGATATTGTTGGCTGCTGAGGCGTCTTCGCCTTTGATGAACATATCGGATTTGGCGATGGCGTGGGTCTGGGGGTTGACTTCTTGTCCGAATAACCAGGTTTCCACGTTTTCGTTTATGTCTTTGATTCGTTCCTCAGTTTCTGTGAGCATTCCGCCAGTACCACAGCAGGGGTCGTAGATTTGGAGGATCTCATTTTCCTCGAAGTCGTCTCTATCTGGCTCTATGCCCAGTTCTGCCATCAGGTCGACGACTTCTCTAGGAGTGAAGTGTTCTCCGGGGTTTTCGTCGAGTGATTCGTTGAATCTCCGGATTAGTTCCTCGAAGATGTCTCCCATCGTGCCGTTGTCGACTCTTTCTGGGTGTAGGTCAACGGTGGGTTGCGTGAATCGTTTTACAACTTGGTAGAGGAGGTCGTGTTTGGAGAGTTCCTCGATGGTGGATTCGAATCCGAAGTTGTCGAGGACATCCTGCATTTCGGGGGAGAAAGAACGCATATATTCCTTGAAATTGCGCTCAATATCACTGGGTTCGTCGAGAAGTGTTTCGAGAGTGTATTCTGAGTAGTTGTAGAATGGTGCGTCTGCGGCCTCTTTCAGAACTTCTTGAAGTGCTTGGTCGTTCAGTTCATCGCTGTATTGGTCGTATGCTTCTCTGACTTCATCGTTGGTTGGTTCGAGTACGCAGTCAAGTCGTCGTAGAACCAGAAATGGTAGGATGACTTCTTCGTAGTCTCCTCGTTTGAATTTATCTCGAATTAGATCAGCAGTTCCATAGACGAAGTTGGATATCTCGTTGAACTCGGACATAGTAGTAGTATTCCCCTATACCGGTATAAAGGCTGTACTGTTAAATCCGTTAGCAATATGGTGGGTCAACAAGGCATCTGAAGTCGGGTGTCCCTCATCTGGTTAGAATTTTGTGCCGATAATTCCGTGGCGTGAACCGGAGATCTGATCTTCTTGGATTGGCGAAACGGAATGATGTACTGGATAATGAGGAAGTTCGTAAACTAGTATTAGCAGCAGGTCTATCCAACAACGAACGGCTTCAGGAGTCAGTCAGGAAGGCAGTTCTCAATAAGTCCATCCAGCAGCACAAGTATCCTTTCACGTACAGTCTTGAGTCCGGAGATATCGAGTTAGGAAGCACGTTCCAGAACCAGGCATTCAGGCTCTCGCAAAAGGATTTGACGAAGCATCTGTTGACTGTAGGTCAGTCAGGTAGTGGGAAGACCACGTTGTTCTATTCGTTGATGGCCGATGTTGGAGTGCCGTTTTGGGCTTTTGATTTGAAGCAGGATTACAGGCATCTCGCCGAGGAAGTGGAGTTGTTGGTGTTGCCGTGGAGCCGTCTCAAGTTTAACCCGTTGAGGCCGCCGAAGGATGTTCCACCGAGGAGGTGGGCGCAGGTCTTTGCGGAAATCTTCGGTCACTCTACGGCGTTGCTTTCCGGTTCGAAGAATTTCTTGATGAAGAGTATTATCCAGCTCTACCGGTTGTATGGCTTGTTTGAAAGGATGGAGCCGCCGTATCCGAGTTTGCATGAGCTCCAGTTACTGATTCAGAGCGAGAATGTGAATTTTGTGCGGAAGACGTCGAACTACCGAGACACTGTTTTGAATCGTTTGGAGGCAATGAATTTGGTTGCGGGAACCGTCTTTGATTGTAGCCAGGGATACTCAATCGAGAGTTTGCTGGAGAGGAATGTGGTTTTCGAGTTTGACGGTCTCAGCAGGGATGTCCAGAACTTCTTGATGGAGATCCTGTTTGCGTATGTCTACGAGTACCGGTTAAGTCAGAATCAGCGAGGAACGGGTTTGAACCACCTGTTTTTTCTGGATGAAGGAAAACGGGTCTTTTCGGTGTATAAGGAGAGGCAGAGCGAGGCAGGTATTCCTGAGATTGATGAGTTGACTGCGAAGATGAGGGAGTTCGGAGAAGGATTAGTGGTAGCGGATCAGGAAGCCAGTAAACTGACGGATTCTATCAAGGCCAATACCTACACCAAACTTCTGTTGTCTACAGGAGACCGGAAGCAGTTTGAGGCAGTGACAGAGTCGATGAACCTATCTCAAAGACAGAAGGAGTACGCAGAGACGTTGGATATCGGCGAAGCCATCGTCCAATCGGGCAACAGTGACCCATTCCCCGTAGATCTTCACAACCACCAGTTAGAGAAGTCCGTCACCGATGAAAAATTGCAGAAGCTGATGACCAAGAAATGGAACCAGCTTTCATTCGAAGAAAGAAGAGAAACACCCGAGTTCGAAAGAGCAACCGGACCACAACAACAGGAAGATTCCACTATCCCGGATGATCCAGACCAACAAGAACTCCAGCTTTCGAATGAATCAGACAGGCTTCTCAAGGATATTGTTGAGGATCCGTTCAAACCACTTACCCAGCGATACCGTGAGTTCTCCAGCAGCTACAAGGGAAACAAGGCGAAGAACCAGCTCGTCGAACAAGGCGTAGTCATCGAGCGCCACGTTAGAACACAAAGTGGGAAGAGAAAACTGCTTGAACTGACTGACAAGGGCCGCAACTACATCGAAGAAGAACTCGACATCGAAGTCAAACAAACAGGGCGTGGCGGAGTGGTCCACCGCTACTGGCAAAACCGAATCAAGGAAGCATTCGAAAAACGGGGTTGGACCGCCAAACGTGAAATGTTCGACGCCGACGTCTACATCAACCTCAACGACTCAGAACTCGTGATCGAGGTGGCCATGGGAAACAACCAGCGTGAAATCGACCACTTGAAAAAACATCTCGACTCCGAGTTCGACGCAGTCTGGATAGTCTGCAGAAACCAAGAAATCTTGGAAGGACTGAAGCAACGACTGAAGCAGAACAATTTAGAAGATGAACGAGTCGTGTTTCGCCTGTTTCGGGACTTCAACACTGAGGAAAATCTTCCCAGTTAGGGAGTTCGCCGGTTTCGGAGGGTCGGAATAACAAGTTAAGTGTAGATAAGAGAGGAACGCTTTTCATCTATTAGAATACTATCCTGCTGGTAATGTCTGACAAGGACCTGTTTTCAGAAGGACCGCCAAATCTCAGCGCATCGCCTGACCAGGTTTTCGACATCTTGAAAAGTTCCCGTAGACGTCAGGTCATACAAATCGTAGGTGCTAATGGAGAGATCGAACTTACTGATCTCGCCATACAGATCGCATCCCAGGAAAACGATGTAGAACCTGATGACTTGACCGATCAGGACCGAAAAAAGGTCTACGTTTCGCTCTACCAAACTCACCTCAACAAATTAGTCCAGGAAGGTCACATCGAATACAGTGAGCAGACTGGAAAGGTCAAGGCCAATGAAGAAACAAGGCTACTGAACAGTTTTCTAAACGCTGCTGATCACGCATTCAAGTGAACCGAACCTTGTTATTTTTTACCGAAGAGCTTGTCGAATGTGTTCTTGTTTGACTGTTTGATAGCCTTCTTCGTTTGCTGCCTCAATTGCTACCTCGGCGATATCCCCTGCGAATCGTTCAAGGATTTCTCCGAGTTCGGTTGCGGATGGTTCGGATACTCGTAGGTCTCCCTGGCTTCTGATGAGGTTGTGGATTGAGCGTGTGGAAAACTCCATAACAAGTATTCAAAATGTCAGGTATTTAAATCTTCGACACTAGAGTTCACTTGAAAATCCAAAAGAAGGAAGGAGAGGCGATAAGATTCACAGGGAAGACCTCTGAACCATTAGTAGACTGGACAGAGAGTCCATGTAACGAACGGTTCACTGGACGTCATCCGTAGCTGGGTGATCCACCCACCAAATGCAACCACGTCTTCCCCCGCTCTCTTTCTGACTCTATCACGTGACAAAAATTTATGTCCACAACCGAATACATCGATATCTCAAGAAGCCTTCAAAACCTGGAAAACGAAGTCCACAAGGAGAACGCAGACGCAGTCCGAAAACTCATCAACCACTGCGCAGCCGAAGGAATCGGAAAAAGCCAGCAACAAAGACATATCTACGCCTGGAAAACACTTCTGAAGAAGTTCGCACCCAATGAATTCAAGATAGAAGCTGCCTCTGAACAAGAACTCAAAGACGTCGTCGCAGAAATAAACAGAAGCAGCTACGCAGAACCCACCAAGCACAAATTCCGGTGCGCAATCAAGAAACTCTACAAAATAGAAAACGGAGGAGAACACCCCGACAAAGTCAAATTCTTCTCCGTCCACCGAAACAAGAAACCTACCTCAGTAACCCGAGAAGACCTGTTCACCGAAGAAGAACTCAAACAACTGCTCAGCAGCTTCAACAACACTCGTGACCGTGCCTTCACCTACACACTTTACGAATCAGCAGCACGACCCAAAGAACTCTTCTCATGCACCATCAGCGACTTCACCAGCAGTGAGAAAGGCGACTTCATCTTCCTTGAGGGAGCCAAAGGAACACCCGACAGAACCAACCAACTCGTGCGAAGCGGCCGCAGCATACGAGAATGGATCGCCTCACACCCACTTGGCGGCGAACTCGGAGACATCGACGATCCCAGTGCCCCTCTCTGGGTGAAAACCGAACAACACAGCTGTAAAAAATGCGGCGAATACCCACAGTACCACAGCGACAGCTGTAACTACGAACCAGACCCCAGCGACCCATTCAAAGCCCCTGCCTACAGAAGACGGTTCAAAAAAGCCTGTGAGAAAGCCGATATCCCTGAAAACAAGAGAAGACCCTACAATCTCCGGCATACCCGTTTAACAGAAGTAGCGACCTTCATGGGTTACGAACAGTTGAACAAGTTCGCAGGCTGGAAACCAGGTAGCGACAGAGCCAAAGTCTACGTTCACTTGAACAACGATGATGTCAACCAAGCCATCCGGGAAGAGTACGGCTTAGGCACCGAAGAAGACGAAAACTCGGAGATCCACTGCTCATTCTGCGGAACCACAAACCAACAGCCACACACCGAATGCCGTAACTGCGGAAGACCGCTCAGCCTCAAACAAGAGTCGAGAACGGAAGCGAAGAAGCAGGTACTGGAACGGCTCTCCCATCTTGAAGAAAAAGGAGTTCTGGAGAAGCTGGAAAAACTCGATTGAAGCCCCTTTGGAAACTCAACTGTAACAGGCCCTGCCATCTCGGTCTAAAACATGGAGTTTCTCCATTACAGGTATATGGGACGTGTTATTCCAAGAGAACTGGCGGAGGCAGAAAAACTGTTGAGCGAGGTCAAGTCCTGGAGCGAAGAGGAACTCGAAGAACTTCCTCGATTCTACAGGGAGAAGGCAAGAGAACTCCAAGAACAAAGGGGTGAGACCTAACCGACTTCACCACTATCTCTCGAAAAAAGTGGTGTGGACTACTTCGACTACAGCCGGGAATTCACTGAAGATTTCGACATCGAATCGTTCCTCGAAGAGTCACAGCAACAGCAAAAACAACGTCTCAACCAGGAACTCGAAAGAATCCAGCAACAGTTGGAAAAACGAGAAGTGATCCACGAGGAAACTTTGAACGAGTTGGAGTCGAAGCTGGACTGGTACACCGAGAGATTAGAAGATCTCCGGAAGCGGTCATTCGGTAAAGAGGACGAGAAAGAAAGACTGAAGCAGCAGATCAATGAGTTCTACCAGGAGATACGACAGGAGAAACAGCGACGTTGGCGTGATATTCAAGAACTGGAAAGAGATCGTCGAAGAATACTGCAGGACTTAGAGGAAGTAGAGGTTGAGGATATTTTCGGCCTCCTGTGACTGGTTTCCGATAGGTAGATGTTTTATCAATTGCTCCATTGATTTGGATCCATGAAGCAGTTCAATTTTCCTGATGAACTCATTAACTCGCTGGAAAAAGATAACTGTATCATATTTATCGGTTCGGGAGTATCTAAACAGACCGCCTCGCTTCCGGGGTGGAACAAACTGACGGACGAGTTGAGGACTATTTTAGCCGAAGAAGACGTCGAAATTGATTCAGCCTCAAATATTGAGGTTCTGAATCTGTTCGAGTCAGTTTTTTCTAGAGACAAACTACTCCATGAAATCAACGATCTCTTGAAGTATGAAGTAGAGAACATTGATTGGAGTTTGTTACAGAAGGTGAAGGACTTAAACCCGCATATGATATTTACTACGAATTATGACAATTTGATTGAGAGCTGTTTCGATTCCCTGGATGAGAATTATTACAAGGCAGGTCTTGATTTCGATTTATCCGGATGGAACTATATTGATCCCCTGGTTTTGAAGCTTCACGGCGATCTAACAAATTTGCATCAAGATCTCGTACTAACTGAAGAGGATTATGCGATTTACCACTTAGAACACCCTGAACTCTACAAATTCATCAGAAACCAATTCTTGGACAAGAATATCCTCTACATCGGGTTTTCCCTGGAAGACCCCAATTTCAGAAGGTTACACTACCAGTTGAGGTGGCAAGCTCGTGATCTGAGGAGTGGAGAACGGAGAATGGAAAAATCATACTTGGTTAAGAAATCGCCCAGCGACTCAGAAAAAAGGCTGCTTGACGAGATGGATATAGAACCTGTAGAGGTTGAATCACATGACAAGATTCCCCTTCTATTAGACGAGTTGAGGTCGAAGACCTCAGAGATACACTCCAACAGGAGTTCAATCGGTTTTGATGGTGTTGATGACTATATCGAATGTGAAACGCCGTTTCTAAACGGCATCTACAATTTCTCTATCCGTTCTGAAATCTACGTTCCAGATGATAGTGGAGATGGAAATTACTTATTCTCGATGGTAGACCAAAATAACCAGATCCGTATGGGCTCCAAGATAATCCAGGGTTCCGACGAACTCTCTCTGAAAATCTTCTTGTACAATCCCGAGTCGGAACAGTACCTCACGTTTGCCAGCCCCTCATTCAAGCCTGATCAATGGCATGAGATCTCAATCGATAGCGTCAACGACGATCTTCGGGTAAAAATTGGAGATGAGGAACAGATCCATCCAATCACTGAAAACAGATCTGCTGAATTCGAAAAGTTAGAGATTGGGACATCCGGTATGATGGACTACTACAATGGGAGAATGAGATTTTTCCGTATCTACGACTATGACCGTCTAAACTATCTTGTTGATATAGAAATGGATAGCTCCGGTAAGATTCGAGATAGAGTCGGAAAAACCCAAGAGATTGGTGTCCACGTAAACTGAGTCTTCTAAAGGTTGATTAAGAGAGACTTCAGCGTTGGCGTGACCGCCAGGAACTCGAAAAGGAGCGAAGAGAACTACTTCGAGACTTGGAAGAGGTAAATGAGCTCGATGGCGATTCCTCATGGTTAGATATTCTTTGAGACCCAGATTACGAACCTTGGTGGAGGATAACGTAGCTTGTGAAAAATACGCCGTAGTCTGCTTCTGTCGGCTGTCTCACTGATCTCTTCGGAGACTTGAAGATACTCTTGTTCTCCAACTCGATTCAGGTAGAACAGCTCAGCGTATCCCTCATCAATCCATGAGAGAACAGAAAACGGGATAACGGCAATGAGAACCACCGTAATACCTGCAACCAGATTTACAGCGGTCAGATACAGAGAACCAGTCCGGATGAGGGTGCCGACTGTCTGTCCGATAGCGACGAAGGGTGAAAACAGTGCGAATAGACCGATGGGAATCATGAGTAGATAGAAAAACATCCGTAGTAGAAAGTGTGGTTGAGTATGCCCCAATTCATGCAGAAAAACGTAGTTGGACACGTCTTCCGACAGCTTCTGCATCGGCTTCCTGTTCATTAGAATAGTATTGAACGGGGTGCAGTGGCCAAGCATCTTGGAGTCCGATTCGAACCAGTAGACTGTTTCTGTTAAGCCGTGAGTGGAATGACTCTGAATGTCTTCGATTTTTCCAAAGCCAAGCCGAGAGTAGATACGAGTTAGCCAGGTCTTCAATGTTGAAAGCAAGCCGGATAGGTCCATATCCAATCGATCTATCAAGTATTGTTGTCGAACTCCTTGTAAAGAGTTACTTCACGTGTCTTTCCTTTTCGGCCGCCGTAATGGTATTCTGCTTCGACGAGGTCGAGCAGTTCCAGATGTTTGAGGAAGTCGCTTAGCCGTCTATTGCTTACGGAGTCTTCCGAGTACGTTTTACAGAGTTCTTGGTACCGGTCGTAGATTTTCCCTGTCTGGATTGGTGTTTCGTGTTCTTCTTCGAGTTCCCTGATTGCTTGGTGTAACAGGCTGTGGTGCTGGGTGAAGTACCGGAGCTGTTGATCTACGTAGGATTGGTATGCCTGTTTCCGAGTCTGTCTTACTGCTTCCTCTGTGATTCTGTCGTCAGTATCTTTGGCAGCGGTTTTGAGCCAGGTGAGTCCTTGGCTGATGTTCTGTGTGGTCGAGACGATGTAGGTCAATGCGTTCTTGTGAAGCGTTTCCGGTTTCAACGAGGATTCCGCTCGTTTCCGAAGTATCTGGTAGGCTTCACTCGCCGTGTAGGGTTCGAATCCGATACGGAAGGGTTGAAGACTGCTGTAGGTACGTTCCTCCAGACTCTGTGAGAGATCCGTGGTCTGAGAGGAGATCATTACGACACCTAGTTTCTCCGGGTTCGTACGTGAGAGCTTGTAGAGAAGGCTGTCACCGTCATTCAACAGGAGGAAGTCGACGTCGTCAAGAATAACGATTGTCTCGACCTCGGTGGTCCGTTCCTGGATTTCCCGTTGAAGTTTAGCGGTGTGATGGCCGTCACCAGCCGTTTCTCCAGTACAGGATTGGTAGATCTGTTTCAATGCCTGGTACTGCGTGCTGCAACGTTTACACGGAATGTAACAGGTGTTGACTGACGATTGGAGTTGTTCGACTTGGTTCAGCAGTAGATGTGTTTTCCCGGTTCCTCTGGATCCGTGGAGAAACAGGTTTCTCACGCCGTGCAGCTGTTCAAGTTGTTCTTGCTCCGATTCTCGGTCAACAAAAGAGTCGGGTCGGTAAGCGGTTTGCAGGTTGGCAGGGTCTTGGATTACAGAGTTATTTTCCATAGCAATTTGTTCTGAAGGTGGGAAGGGTTAGGCGGGTTTCCGGTCGCCGGATTTCCAATGAAGTTGTAGAACAATTTTTAATCCAACCCGGGCAGCGTACCACGGAATTCCACTAACTCTTGATGGAACCAAGCGAAGTATGGGGCCGAACCTTGTTTAAGAAGCTGCTGGAACCTCGACTGTAGCAGTGGAGGGGAAAATTTGCTGTGTTTGAAAAACAAGATTCCGGAAAAGGCGTTCTACGAACCGAAACCTATCTCAATACCAGCTATCAGCCGGAGAAACCGGTGGGAAGAGACACCGAGATCAACCGGATTGTGGATGCGCTGCGGCCGTTAACCAAACGTCGGAGTCCGGAGAACCTGCTGATTTACGGTCCTGCCGGAGTCGGGAAGACCACCTGCGTCCAACACGTTTTCAACCAGTTGGAGAAAGAAACCTCGGTGAAAGCAGTCTACATCAACTGCTGGCAATACAACACCCGACCTTCGTTGTTAACGGAGCTACTGATCCAGCTTGGATATCCTGCACCACGCAAAGGCCATCCCGTCGATGAACTGCTCTCCAAACTCCGAGAATGGCTCAACAAGAACCGAGGAGTCGCAGTAGCACTCGACGAATTCGACCAACTCAAAGAGGACGGTGAAATCATCTACGACCTCCAACTCCTGAATCAAGAAGCAGACAATCCACTTGGCACCCTTCTCGTCTCGAACAGGCCGCCCACACAGCTTCATTTCGACCAACGCAGCCAAAGCCGGCTCTCCATGCAGACACTGCAATTCAATCCCTACAACACACACCAGCTAACCAAGATCCTGGAAAAACGAGTCGAACAAGCCTTTCGACCGGGATCAGTTTCCGATGAAGTCATTCAAGAGATTGCTGACCACGTTGCGGAGAACAGCGGAGACTGCCGACAAGCACTAGAGATACTGTTACAGGCAGGTCGAGAGGCTGACCGTGAAGGTGAATCGGAGCTATCACCGGATCTCATAGAGATATAGGCAGGGGTTGATTCGCTACAAGAGTTCGTCTGTAAGTCGTAGAAGTGTGGACCGGACGTTTTCTACATCCTGGCGTTCCAGCTGACCTGACTTGTGATGGGCTACCCAGCGTCTTTCGGTGCTATTGAAATTATTGAGCTTGCTGATCGTTTTTTGGCTGGCTGCGGTATCCTCGCTGATCTCTTCAACTAAATCCTTGAAATACACTGGGCTGATCTCGCCCCGTTGCTGCTTTTCCACCAAATCTTCGTCTTCTTCAGTGGCTTTGTAATATAGAATAACCCATTCGATTCCTTGAATGTAGCAAGAGAGAGCTGCATTTAGCAAGCTTTGCTGGAGGCACTGATCGCCCTCATTGATGTATTGGACGGCTGCTTGGCCGTACTGATGTTCACTTAGCTGGTTGACCGTTGATTCCAATAGCCTGGTGTCTAATGCTTCAGCTTCTGTATAGGGGCCGTGAGTTGGTTCGAGTTCAAGACGGCCAAGAATCCGTTTTATCTCACGTTTGTTCCAGTCAACGACATTGTCGATGTTGTAGCTGTAATCCGGGTGTGGCTGCAGCTGGCGGTACTTCTGTAGAAGTGCAGGTGTCGATTCGACGAACACTTCATACCCCTCTACTTCCTCTCCATGAAATGTTTTGAATCGGAATACGATCCGGAAGGGGACGTCGTCTACGAGTCGTCCCAAACCGTCTAAAAATTCATTTCTATCTGCCAATCTTTCCCGAGGATTATCCTCCTGGCCGAACCCGAGACGTTCTTTCAGATTTTCCCAACGGGTGTTTTCACCAGCAGGTGGGATCTTGACGAACTCCATAGTGCGGTCAAGAGTCAAATATGGAAACGGAGCATCGTCTGTATGGAACCCTTCCTCCATCATTATCTGAGCCAGTCGATTCTGGATTCTTCTCAGGTTATCCTCTGTAGGCTCGATAGGAAAGAAGTACTGAGCCTTGACGATCAGTTCTTCAGCGTTCGGTTCCCCATTCTCCATTCTATTAGAGGATTCTGCGAACTCAAATACTAAATTACTAACCATTTCTAGGTCTGAAGCCCGCTCACTATTGTTCAGGTTGAGAACGTAGAGAACCGGGGAAGCAGCAGTAGAATACGAGAACGAGTATTGACGCTGGACCCGGATTTTAAAACTCTCGCAGACGCTTCTAGGAACTAATGAGTATCAATGCAGGCGACATCATGACTGAAGAACTCACCGTGTTTTCTCACGAGGACCGGGTCGGCAGCTCCCGTGAGACAATGGAGGAATACGGTTTCGATGTAGCACCTGTTGAGATCTCCGGTTACGTCAGAAAATACGTCCATATAGACGATCTACAAGATGTCTCATCGACCGACCGGATCGTGGAGCACGCAGATACAATCGAGGAACACCAGCTTCTGGGAAGTGATGTACCCGTGATTAAGATCACACCCGGGTCCAGAGATCTGATAACAATCCTTGATGAGCGGGATATGGATTTCGCATTCATCGTCAACGATGGAATTGAAGGAATCATAACTCACGCAGACTTCAATAAGGTACGGGCAGGAACTCCGCTCTACCGTCTGATTTCGGAGTATGAGGAAGCTGTTTGCGACCTAATAGACCAAGAAGTCAAGCATGACCGTTGGCTCTCCTTGTTTGATTCCGAAGAACGAGGTGAGTTAGAGGCTATGTATGAGGAGCAGAAGGAGGAAAACGCTGAACTTCGAATGGTAGAATGCCTCAATACACGATTTCTGAACAAGATTATCTTGGAGTACGAGTTGTGGCCCGAACTGGGGTTCTCTGATGAAGATAGAGCAGAAGAAGTGCTAAGCGAAATCAAGAGTTTTCGAGACGATGTTATGCACCAGCGTCCAGTTGTCGGCGAACATTCCTTCGTAGAATTTGTAGAGATCATCAATGACCTCAAAGAAGTCAATCAATCTCTTTCCGAGTAGAGAGTCATTTTGAGGCCTTGATACAGTATATAAAGGATCTATCGATACCATGGGCAAGTTGGTGGCATATTTTCTAGAATAAATCTGTATCTCTGCCTGATACTGCTTTCTTGGATGATTTCGAAAGTTTCTAGGTGTTTCAGATACAATAGAGATACGTGGGAATAGCAGTACCACAGTAGGAAAGCATGAGTGCAGAGGCCTCCATTTTTCAGGGTAGACGACGTCTCTAAGGGCATCTAGTTGTGGCCACGGTAGACATAGGCCCTGGTCAGTTCCGAACCGACCATGATTTTATTACCGATAGAGCGCGAAACGTTGTCAATGAGTATCGTTCGTGACCCCGAGCACAGCGACAGTGCCCCGACCATCGAGGGGACCGGTATCCGGGTGAAAGATATCGCAGTGGCGTACGAGCACAGCGGGTACGAACCGGACGAGATCACCCAACTGTACCCGGATCTCTCACTCGGTGACGTCCATCGCGCCCTCGCGTACTATTACGACAACATCGACGAGTTCCGGTCTGCAGAGTCTGCGACGGCATGAGACCGCTGTACTGTGACGAAAGTATCTGGATTCCGGTCGCGGACGGACTCCGCCGTCGCGGCTGGACCGTCTATACGGCTCGTGACGAGGGACGACTGGGCGACCCCGACCGGAAACATCTCTCGCACGCTGTCGAGAAGGACTGGATCTTGGTGACGTTCGACGACGACTTCCTTTCGCTCGTCGAGGGGTCCGGACTCGAACACGCCGGAATCGTTTATATTCAGCAGGCCGGACGAGACATCGGAGACATCGTGAAAACGGTCGATGCGCACCTCGAATCACGTTCGGAGGACGACCGCAGTATCCACTACTGCTGATCGGGTGAGGCACGACTGACCACGAGACTGTCGGGGCTGGGAAAGATCGAATAACGGAACGAGCGGGCCCTATGGCCGCTCTAACCACGTTCACTATGGATAGATCGTCGGTCGTGAGTGTCGAGGCCGCAATTTTCGACGTATCCACCCCTCTAGATCGCTTGCATCCGACACCCGCGGCCTTCGGCCGTCGAAACTACGTCGCTGTCGCTACGGTCGGAGACCAGATCCGGTTCCTCGGGGGCAACACGTAGTTTCGGTGGCCTGTGGCCGTCGATTCGACAGCGGCTACTCGGGGCTCACTTCGACCCGGTCGTGGATACGCCCCTCGCGCTCGCGGAGGTGCCGCGGTTCGCGGTCGTTGGCCACCGCCATGACCTCGCCGACGATGCTGAGTGCGATCTCGTAGGGCGAGCCGCCACCGAGGTCCAGTCCCACGGGCGTGTACACCCTGTCGAGTTCGGCCTCGGAGAAGGTGCGACCTTCGGATTCGAACTCCTCGACCATCTCCTCGAAACGCTCGTGGGGACCCATCAGGCCGACGTAGGGCGCGTCGGTCCCCAGCAGTTCGTCGACGGCGAGTCGGTCGTCGATGAAGTTGTGGGTCGCGACGACGACGTAGGTGTTCGAATCGAAGTCGAAGGCCTCGTCGATCCGGGCGGGCGAGGTCGAGCGCACGTCGTCGGCATCAGGGAACCTGTCCGCCTTCGCGTTCGCGCCGCGGAACCCGATCACGGTGACCCGGAAGTCGGCCTGTGAGCCGAGTTCGGCCATCGGGCCGACGTCGTGGCCGGTGCCGACGAGCACGAGGTCGTCCGGTGCGGCGACGCCGTCGACGAACACCGTCAGGTCGTCGACCTCGAGGGAGTCCGACCGGCCGCGGTCGACCAGTTCCCGCGTCGCCTCCCGGACGCGCTCCGCCAGGTCAGCCGGGAACCGTTCGCCGAGGTCGAACGCGTCTGCCACGGGGTCGTAGTAGGCGCGAGCGCCGACGGATGCCTCGTCTCCGTCGCTCTCGACGACACTGACGACCCCGACGTCCTCGCCCGCTTCGTGGGCGTCGACGACTCGCTCGTACGAGGGATCGAGCGGTTCGAGCAGGATCGTGATGACGCCGTTACACCCGACACCAAGCCCCCATACGTCGTCTTCGCCGTCCGGTCTGAGGTCGTACGTCTCGATACGGGGTCGCCCGTCCTCGAGGACTTCCCCTGCGATCTTCTGGATCTCGTCTTCTAGACAACCGGCGGTGATGTGGCCGACGCCATCGCCGTCTTCGGGGATCACCATCTTCGCGCCCGGGCGCCGGTAGGCGCTGCCCTCGACCTCGATGATAGTCGCGAGCACGCCCCGCAGGTCGCTCTCCAGGACGTCCCGCACGCCCGTCAGTACCTCCGTCTCCGGTACGCTCCAGTTCGCGTCTGTCATTGTCTGATATCAGTGTTGTGCACGTTTGTGGTTTCGCCCGATCCGGTCGGCAGTTCCAGGCTCCGCAGACTCTCACTCGCCGGGTTCGTCACGTAGCCTTTCGCGACGCCCGCCTCGTGTAGATCCGTCCCGCAGTCGCCCGCTACGACCCGCTCTCGCACCACCGCTACGTCGGTCACGAGCGCACCCGCTACCACGTCGACTCCCGCGGCGAAGGCGGGTTCAGGGACGTGTGAGGCCGTCGCCCCAACGAGCACGACCGGCGAGACGCCTGCCGCCGCGAGCGCCGACAGGTAGCGGTCGATCCCCCCGTAGACCAGCGTCGAACCGGTGACGAAACAGACGTCTGCTCCGTCGAACGCCCGTTCACACTCGGCAGGTCCGAAGGTCTCGACCGTCACACCGGGCGGCGCGTCGACCGAGTCCGGTGGGTCACGTTCGACCACCCGTACCTCGACGTCGTCGAACTTCCGGAAGGCCGGTCGAAAGAGCCCCACCGTCGCGACGGTGTCGACGTCCGTCGAGAGCGCGGCCATCGGGTCGCCTCGCCGCCAGTCGACGTCGGGCACCGAGAGCGCGTTCAGCGTCGCGATGCCGACGGCGCGGTCCAGCAGGTCGTCGGCATCGGTCGCCATAGCCGCGAGGTCGGCGACCGCCTCCGGGCTGCTCGCGTCCGCGCCGACAGCGACGGCTTCGTCGCCGCGCGGTCGGTGTGCGAGTCCTGCGAGTCGCCCGTCGTCGGGGTCGACCAGGTCCACGAGGAGGACGCGTTCGCCGACAGTCACTCGCGGCTCGGTCGCCACGGCCGCGCGGTCGGCGAGCGCGTCGTACACGGCGGGAAGGAGGTCGGTCGTCACGAGTCGACCGCCTCCCGCTCGCGGAAGTCGTGCTCGTAGCCCACGGGACCGCCGGGGCCGTACCGGTCCAGCTGTCGGGCGATCTCGGCGAGGTCGTCGTTCCCGCCGAAGGCGAACAGCGCGTCGACGTAGGGGAGTGCCGCCGCCATCCCGCGACAGGTCGGTTCGTACCGTGGTGAGGCGGCCAGCGGGTTCAGCCAGACCACACCGCCGGACCGGCGGGCGAGCCACGCCATCCCGTCTTCGAGGTCGTCGATCTCGCCCACGTCGAGGCCGTCGCTGACGACGACCGTCGGGGTCTGGCGGTCGACGGCGTGGGGCCAGCGCTCGCGCAGTGTGGCCAGCGAGGCACCGATCTGCGTGCCACCACCCCAGGTCACCTCCGACCGTTCGAGGGCGGCCGCGGGGTCGCCCCGCTGGCTCGCGAACACGTCAGTCACCTCGCGGATGTCGGTATCGAAGAAGAACACTCGCACGGACCGGCCGTCGGCGACGAGCGCGTCGAGGACTGCGAGCAGGAACCCGCGGTCGACGGCGTCGAGCACGGACTGGCTCACGTCGACGAGGACGGTGGCGCTGAACGCCGATTCCTCGCGGTCTCTCGCCGGCAGGGTCACCGCGACGCCGCCGGTCGCGAGGCTCTCCCGGAGTGCGCCGCGGACGTCGACAGAATCGCCGTCGCACGAACGCGACCACCGACGGCCCGCGAGTCCCGCGAGCGCCGCCTCGAAACGCCGGAGGGCGACCCCGTCGAGTCGTGTGATGCTTCCCTGATCCTCGACCGCCGTCGACTGACCGGCAGCGCTGAACGTGCCGGAGCGCCCGTCGTCGTCAGGCACCGCCCCGGGGTCGACGTCGGTGTCGCTGACCCGCCGGGACTGCACTTCCGTCTCGCCGTCCGCGTCGAGGTCGGCGCCCTCGGCGGCCGACGAGTCGGGAAGGGAGCCCTCGACGTCCGACCCCGTCTCGCGGTCCTCGCCCGCCCCTCGACCCTCGTCGCCGTCGTCCACCGCGGCCGTCGCCTCGAGGCCAGTCCGGAGGCGATACCAGAACTCGGGGAAGTGTTCGTCGAAGATTTCGCTGTCGTGTGGGCCGGTGACGAGCGTCGCGTGCAGCGCCGCACGGACGTGTGCCCTGTCGTCGAGTCCGACCTCGACGAGCGCTTCGACGGCCGAGAGCGCGGCGTTCGCGGGAACCGTCGCGCCCGCCACTCGGAGTTTGCGGACGAAGCGGACCAGTTCCTGGAGGACGCGGTCGCGCGCGGCGTCGAAGTCCGGTGGGTCGCTGTGCATCTCGTGAGTCTCAGACCTCTGCGGTCTCCCTGGCCTCGCGGGCCGCCCGTTCGAGTCGTTCGAGCAGTTCCTCGTCCAGTCGCTGTACGTCCTCGGCCTCTTTGAGGAGCGTCCCGAGCGACCGTTCGATCTCCGCGGCCGTGAGGTGGGCGTCGTCGCCGTCGCTCCGGAGCGTCGCGACCGCGCGTGCCCAGTCGAGGGTCTCGTGGTCCGCCGGCGGCCAGTCGAAGTCGCGGACGTTGCCCCACTCACCGAACGCGTACTGGTGGAACGCGAACTTCGGTATGTAGTAGTTGTAGTAGCGGGCGCAGGTCCGGAACCGTCGCTTCACGGCCTCCTGGTTGTCGGCGGGCGCACGCAGTTTGTCCATCGTCTCGATGACGTTGACCTCCTCCGCGTCGATGCCGTTGCCCGACAGGTCGGCCGGGTTGTTGGGTGCGGCGTCCGCACCGGTCGGGGCCTCGATGGAACCGACTTCGGTCGGGAGCTCGACGTGCAGGGGCTGGTTGACGATGGTGTACTCGTCGTCCGGTTCGCAGGAACGACGGTCGCCGCCTCCACCCGGGGGCACGTCGGGGTCGCCGCCGACGATGGACCCGTTGTCCCACCACGCGGCCTGGGACTTGTAGTTGCCGAAGGCACTGGCCTGGTTGTACCAGTGGATGCTGATGTCGAAGTTCGGCTCGTTCTGGAACGTGTCCAGGTTGTTCGTCCAAGTCGCGTTGTCCGGCGCGCTGAACGTCATCGGGATGCCGAAGGACTGCATCTGGTCGCGGATGGTCTGGGCCGCACCGACCCAGTCACCGATGTCGCCGCGGATCTGGATGTCGACATTGGGCTCGTTGCCGTTCGGGCCGACCCAGGTACCGCCCTGGCGCTCGTAGCCACCGTTTTGCATGAACTCCGTGGCCGTCTCCGTGTCGCCATTCTTGGGGTACGTGTGGAGTTTGTCCATGAACGACTGGGAGAACGTGGCGTTGGCCGCGGCGTCCAGACAGCCAGTGTCCTGGCTCAGCGGGATGGAGCGCTGGGGGCCCCACCCGTTGTTGCCCGCCTGCTCGAAGTCGATGGCAGTGACCATCGCCCGGCGGAACCAGAGGTTCTCCAGGTGCGGGTTGTTCATGTTCCACCACAGCGAGTCCCCGCCGTTGGATTTCAGGTAGCGGGTGAGCTCTTTCATGTGGTCGGGCAGGCGCTCCGGGTTCCAGTCCGGGCCGTTGGGCGTGACCGCGCCCTCGTGGACGTCGATCTGACCCTCGCCGGCGATGACGCGCTCGCGCTCCAGACTGCCGAGCTGGAGCTCCATGTAGTCGACGTTGGCGTGTTCGGCCGTCGGATGGGGCGCTTCCGCACCCAGCTCTTCCGACCGGAGCGTACAGCGCACCGACTCGGACCCGACGTCGTCGGGACTTGCGATCTCGTAGGGACCGCTCCCCCAGCCGTTCTCGGCGAGGTCCTCGAAGGACACTCGCACGCCACGGAGGTTGCTGATCTGTTCCTGGTAGGATTCCTGCGTGCTGGCCGCTTCGAAGCGGTCGATCCACGGGTTGGACCAGACGGGCGGGAGCGGGAAGTTCCCGTCCGTCCGTCGGGTGTCACGGTCGAGGACCTGCGTGTTGACGGGGTCCGCTTCCGCGCCGGGCACCTCGCCCTTCGAGCGGTACCAGTGGTAGTCCCACTGACTCAGCGCTTCCTGTCGGTGAACCTGGCCCTCGGCGAACTTGTTACCCTCCGAGAAGTACCGGACCTTGTCGAACAGGTACCGGGCCTCGGCGTCGTAGGGTTCGCCGTTCCAGAATGTACAACGGTCGTCGTGGTAGTTGTACATGTCGTAGGGCGCTTCGACCTCGTAGTCTTCGACCCACGTCAGGACCTCGATCTCGTCTTGGCCGATCACGTGGGGCGCCGACAGTGTCGGACTCCCGGCCCAGTTCGCCGCGTTCGTGACGTTGTAGAGGCCGTCGAGCTGGGTGATGAGGAGGTCACCAGCAGTGTTGTCCTGTGGGGTGAAGGGGTTGAAGTTGAACTCGTCCGCGGTGTTCGTCTGGAAGACCCGCACCGTGTCGGTCATCCGGGCATCGTCCGGTGGCCGGGTCTGTTCTGACTCCGTCGGGGTGCTGTCGCCACCTTCGGTGGCCGTCGGTGTCATCCCACCGTCGCCATCCGATTCCGATTCCGTCGGTGTCGGAGTACTTTCGCCGTCTCCACTCCCGTCGGGTGTGGCTGTACCGTCTCCTCCGCCACACCCTGCCAGGCCTGCGATCCCACCGGCCGCCAGGAGTTGTGCATACCGGCGACGCGATAACTTGTCTCGGATGCGGTCGTTGTCCCGCATGGTACGTACGATATCCCATCACTATATAAAGCTTTTCCATACTCTGGACCGGATTGACGTGGTTACTGTTCACACACAGCACGGTAAAACCCGGGGACTGCACCGCCCCGGGCGTTCGCCATGGCCTCACACAGCACACCCGGCTGCCACGGTTACCTCGTCCTATCGAGGCCCGATGGACACCGGGACGAGACCGAAGCAGTGCCAGGTAGTACCCATTTTTCTATTAGATACAGACATACCTCCAATAGTACTACCCATATCGAAATTTCCGTTCTACTTTCGTGAAGAATATGGGAATAATTACACTCGTACGCCTGTAAGCCAGTGGATACCGACGTAAAGAAGTCGAACCGGCGCGCGCCCGGACGGGACCGAAGTCGATCCGGTGGAGGCGGGCCGACACTGGCCCGGCGGTGCTGGACCAGCCACGGACTCACCGGCGATTATCGAACCGGAGAGAGACCGCGGTATTCGCGAGTGCAGGCGACGCCAGACGAAAGCTTCAAATGGTTCCATGGGGAGGTTTCACGCACGATGAGACAGGAACTAGAACGTGCCCGTGAGGAATCGAGCGGGGTCAAGGCGTATCTGCTCGGGCTGTATTACTTCATTACGGGCAACTACTCGCTGGTGGTGATCCTCTTCGGACTGGCACTGATCGCGTTCGGTGCGTTGATCCTGAGCGGCCGGTTGGCCGTCGGCCCGCTCGGTGCGCTCGAACACCAGGTCTTCGCCGGGATGTTCGGTGTGTGGGGAGCGTCCCTCGTCGTCATCGGTGCGGCCGCGTACGCGGTCATGTGGGCGAACAAGATCTACGCCCGGATCAGTCAGGACAGCGGCGACGATTCCGAGTCGGAGTCCGATTCCGGCACCGAGTTCGACGCCAACATCTGAGTCGGCCCACTCGTTTTCGCGCGTTCTGTTCGACGACTCTCGCTACCGCCGTCTCCCCAGACCCCGATTCCGACGATACCGGCCCCACAGCGTGGTTCTGGCGGCGCTGTGGCACACCGGAACTGGCTGGGAACCGACCGTATCAGATCGTCCGCCGGGCACACAGCCAGAGGATGGAACCGAACCCGAGCGTAAACGCCGTCGTCCCGAGGACGTTCAGCGTCGCCAGGACGTACAGCGTCGACTCGGGGTCGGCGACGAACAGGTACGGGATCTGCAAGAGGAGAAAGACCACAGAAAAGGAGAACAACCCGATGAAATACGGCCGCCTGGCACACAACTCCTCGACCAGCACATCCCACGGGTCCCCGTCGGACGCCTCCTCACTCATTGTCACTCGTTCCGTCCTGCCGGACAAAAGCGTTGTCGTGTCACAGGCCCCGAACCCCACTTTGCTGTCCACGAGGAGAACTCCCGAGTCACGCGCCTGACCCGGGATTGCCGGTGTGGTCATACGGTTGTTGTAGCGATTTACCGGGACTCACCGACCACGGGGTCCCCACTATCCGGAAATGATATACAACAAACCGTATCAGGCCGCGTCGACGTCGGTCTCCGTGAAGTACCGGCGGCCGTTGGACGGGACGTCGGCCGTGTCGGTCACGGTCAGTGTCTCCGTCGCTTCGACCGCGTCGGCGGCGCGGGCGACCCGTAGCTCGTAGTCTCCCGCCTCGACGGCGAGGTTCTCGTGGCGGTCGTAGTAGGCCAGCTGCGTGGCGGACACGTCGAAGGTGACACGCCGTGACTCGCCGGCGGCAAGCTCGAGTCGCTGGAAGCCGACGAGTTCCTGTACCGGCCGCGCGAGGTCGGGGTTGTCGGCGCTGACGTACAGCTGTACCACTTCGCTGCCGTCCCGGTCGGCCGTGTTCGTCACCGTCACCGAGCATTCGAACGTCTCCGCCGGACCGACAGCCGTATCGGAGAGTTCGACGTCGCTGTAGGCGAACTCGGCGTAGCTCTCGCCGTGGCCGAACGGATACACCGGCTGGCCGTCGTCGTAGACGTATGTCTCGTTCGCCGTGTTGGGTTTGCGACTGTAGTGGACCGGGAGCTGGCCGACGTTGCGGGGCATCGATACGGGGAGCCGGGCGCCCGAGTCCACCCCGTCGAAGAGGACGTCGACGATGGCCTGGCCACCCTCCTCACCCGGGAGCCACGACTGGGCGACCGCCGGCGCCGACTCGGCGATGTCGGGGATCGCGTGGGGTTTCCCGCTGACGAGGACGACCACCACGGGCGTGTCCGTCGCCTGGAGTCGGGCAACGAGTTCGTCCTGGACACCGGGTAGCCCGAGGTCCGTGACGTCACAGCCTTCGCCGCTGGTCGGGACCGTCGGGCGGGCTTCTTTCTCGGCGTCGGCATCCGAGAAGTCGACCGCCGAGCGGGCGCCGACGAACGCCAGCGCCACGTCCGCGTCTTCGGTCGCTTCGACGGCGTCGTCGAAGCCGTCGGTCTCCGGACCGGTCGCGGTACAGCCTTCCGCGAAGGTGACCTCGGCGTCGACCCGTTCCTCGATAGCCGAGCGGGGGGTCGAGGCGTCGAACTCGTACTCCTCCTCGGGGTAGTGGGCGGCGTAGGCGTAATCGCCCAGCATGCCCGTCCGGTCGTCGGCTTTCGGACCCACGACGGCGACCGAGTCCTGACTCTCCAGGGGGAGCAGGCCCTCGTCGTTGTCGAGGACGACGACCGACTGGCGAGCGGCCTCCCGGGCGAGGTCGCCGGCCACGTCGTCTTCGAACGCCTGTGCGGCCGCCTCGGCGTCGACGGTCGGGTCGTCGAAGACACCTTTCTCGAATTTCATGCGGAGGACGCGTTCGACCGATTCGTCGAGCGTCTCCTCGGCAAGGTCGCCGTCGTGGACGGCGTCCGCGAGCGTCTCGTAGGTGTCCGTGTAGGGCAACTCGATGTCGAGTCCGGCTTCGAGCGCGCTGACGGCCGCCTCTCGCTGGGTCGCGGCGACGCCGTGTTCCTCTTTCAGGAAGTCGATGCTGTAGTAGTCCGAGACGACGGTGCCGTCGAAGCCCCACTCGCCCCGGAGCACGTCGGTCAGGAGCCACTCGTCTCTGGCACAGGGAACGCCGTCGATGTCATGATACGCGTTCATCACGGACTCCGCTCCGGCCACCTCGACGCCTGCCTCGAAGGGGAACATGTGGACTTCCCGGAGCTGGCGGCGACTGACGTCGACCGACGACCGGTTCTTTCCGCCCGCACCCGCCCCGTGACCGACGAAGTGTTTCAGCGTCGACGAGATACCCTCGGAGCGGTCAGTTCCCTGCAGTCCCTCGACGTAGGAGGTCCCCATCTGGGCGACGAGATATGGGTCCTCGCCGAAGGTCTCCTCGACGCGGCCCCACCGGAGGTCCCGGGCGACGTCGAACACCGGCGACAGCGCGTGAGCGGTGCCGATGGCTTCCATCTGGCCCCGGATTGTCTCCGTTATCTCCTCGACGATCTCGGGGTTCCACGTGCTCGCGAGGCCGATGCCCTGGGGGAAACTGGTGCCTTCAGGGCCCATGTAGCCGCTGAGACACTCCTCGTGGGGGATCGCCGGGACGCCCAGACGGGTCTCGGCGAGGACCTCCTGGAGTTCGTTCGTCACACGGGCCGCGTCGGTCGGGTCGAGACCGCCCTCGCCGCCGATACGTGTCAGGTGTCCGATCCCCTCGGCGAGCAGTTCCTCGGCAGCCTCCCTGTCGAGTTCCCCGTCTTCGAGGACGCGGTCGGCATTGACCGAACCCAGCTGTGCTGCTTTCTCCTCGACTGTCATCCGCGAGAGGAGATCCGCCACGCGTCGCTCTGTCGGCGCCGTCTCGTCTCGATAGAGTGGGTCGTCAGTTTCGTCTACCATGACGACTCGACGGTCGGTAGCGCGAATCTTAATCATTCCGACCCGGAACCGAACCGCCTCGTCGCGACCGCAGAACCTGCCCTCCAAGTCCGACTTCCGGTGGAAGCTTTGTATGTGCCAGGGTACCAACTGACTATGGCATCGAAAAATATAATACGGTACCGAGTAAGTCGTTACAACGACGGACGACCCGCCCCCCGGAACCGGCGGCAGTCACGCGACCGCCCGACGAACCGGGGGTGGGGTACCCGTTCGGAGAGTCTGTTCTGTGCGGAGAGTGGGTGCCCAAAGCGGTTCGGCAGAGCCTGCGGTGAGAAAGACGAGAACGAGAGGAGAACGTGAAAACAGACGGTTGGCGCACTCGGACAGCTACGCGGGAACGGCCAGGGGGTAGCTCACCCCCCGATGAACATTCGAACCAGGTTGATGACGTCCGAGCGGGACATCGAGACGCCGTTGACTGACTGGTCTTTGGTGTAGCCCTCGACGACGCCGAGGATGTCGTCGCGGCCGAGCTGTCCGTCGGTACCGGCCGCAGCGTCGTAGACGTCCTGTGGGACGTCACCGCCCCCGTTTCCGGACTCGCTCATGTCCACCGTCAGCGAGTCGCCGCCGTCGCTGAGCTGGGTCTCGACGGTCCGCTTGGTGGAGCCGTCGTCGACCCTCACCTCGTAGGTGCCCTTGAATCCGGTCACCGACATCGTCCCCTCGGCGTCGGTCGTGCCCGTCTCCTCGGTCCACCACTGGTCGAACACCAGGTCGCGGTACTCGCCGAGAGCCGGTTTCTCCTCCCAGCCGGCGGCGTAGAACGGGGCGTCGTCCCGCCAGTGGAGCGTGTCGATGAGCCCCCAGACGACGAAGTCGTCGACGGCCGGGTGGCTGAAGACGGTCTTCAGGAACCAGTAGAAGAAGTCGGCCTTGTCCGCCTCGGCCCACGATTCGTCGGCCATGTCGAACTCCGTGATCCGCAGGCGGACGTCGTTCTCGGCGTACCGGTCGAGGACCGACATGATCTCGGACGGGAGCAGTTTCGACCCCTGATTGAAGTGACACTGCATCCCCACGGCGTCGAGACCCGCGTTCTGGTCCTTGAGGAACTGCATCTGGGTCTCGTAGCCGTCGCGGCGACCGGGGCTGGGACCCACGAGCGTGTTGTAGTCGTTTATCGCGAGAGTCGTGCCCTCGGGTGCGGCGTCGTCGGCGACTTCGAACCAGTCGGCGATGACCGGCGCCTCGTTGACGTTTACCCCGTCCAGCGACCCACCGTTTATCGCCTCGACGAACCCTGGTTGTGGGATCAACTCGTTGAACACCTCCCACTCGTCGATCTGGGACCCGTAGTAGTCGATGATGTCCTCGACGTGGGCTTTGGTCTCCTGTTCGACGTAATCCGGGTCGGGCTCTCCGGCCTCGATACCCTCGGCGTCCCAGGCGACGCCCATGGCCTCGACGACGTCGTTCGGGACGGCGTAGGAGCCGACGGCGGCCCAGAGACAGACGTGCCCGCGAACGTCCCAGCCGAGGTCGTTCATCCAGTCGACAGCGTAGTCGGCTGTCTCCTTGTCGTTCTCCCAGAAGCGCCACTTGGTGGCGTTCTCGAGGACACCCAGGTTGAACAGCTCCTTCCTGTTCTCGCGATAGGGGTCGCCCTCGGAGGTGCTCTCCAACTCGTCGGCGGCGACCATATTCCCGAACCCGAACTCGTGTTCCTGCATGACGACCTCGACGTCGGCGTCGGACACCGCGTCCCCGTCGCCGTCGACGACCTCGACCGTCAGGTCGGCCGTGCGATGGTCCTGGATGCGCTGGTCGGCAGCCGCCTCCCAACCCTCGGCGGGCGACTCCTGCCAGGCGGGCAACTCGCCGACTTCGAGCCCCTGTGCGAAGTCGATCAGTGCGACCCCGCCGATGTCGACGGTCTGGACCTGGCTCCCCAGCCAGAACTCCGTGAACCACTCCCCGGCCGCGCCGTCGGAGGTGAACTGGATCGGGAAGTAGAAGCGCTCCCATTCGCTGCCGATGGGGGGGCGGGACTTGGTCACGTAGTTGGACGAGATCGAATCGTTCTCCGTGGCTTTGAACGTGACCCCGGCGCCCCCGTCACCGGCGGCGCGCATGTACGCGACGCCGAGCAGGACGTCACCGCTGTTGACGGGCCCCTCGTCGACGAGAGCCTTGAAACTGAACTCGTAGGCGTTGTCCGGCGCTTCGGTGACGTCGAACCGTGTTGCCTCCGAGAACGGGACGTCCTCACCCACGCTCAGGGCTGTCGTGTTCGCACTTCCGGGATTGTCCTCGCCCGGGCGAAGCAGTTCGTACTGTGCGAAGGTATCGGACTCGTTGTCCGCATAGACGAACCGTCCGGCAGCCCCCAGGTTCCGCCCTCGCAGGTCGTCGACCAGCGTCGAGTAGTACGGGTCCGAGACGTCCGGCCACTCGCTGTACTCGTCGGGCTGTGGCACGCCGCTCGGGAGGTTCCCGACGTCGGCCTCACCCCCGAAGTCCAGCAGGGCGAACCCGCCGACCTCGACGGTCTGCTGTTTGAACCCCAGCTGGAACTGCAGGTACGTCCGTTCGCTGGCGGTCGAATCTGTCCCGAACTCGATGGGGAAGTAGTGTCGCTCCCACTCGCCGGCGATGGTCGGCGAGGCGTTGCGCTGGACGTGGTTACTGTAGTCGTTGCTGTCGACCGCGTGGACCTCCGCCTGTGGACTGTCCGAGGGTGACCGGAGGTACGCTACCCCCAACATCACGTCACCTGCCGAGACGTCCCGTGGGAGGTCACCCCTGAACTGGACGTCGAACGGGTTCGACGGGTCCGACGTGATCTCGAAGCGGTCGGCCGTCGAGAACGGTACCCCCTCCCCGCCGAGGTCGGGCGACGTGAGGTTCCCGTTGGGGTTCTGTGCGAACACGCTGCTCGAATTCCGCGTCGCGGTCTCGCTGTCCGCGAAGACGAACTCCGGCGTGGGCAGGCCCATCCCGACCACGTCGGCGAACACCGACCCGTAGTAGTCGTCCGTGTCGGCGACACCGCTGGGCAGGTCGCCGGCGGCCGCGCGCCCGTCGAAGTCCAGCAGGGCGATCCCGCCGACATCGACGGTCTGTTGTTGGTAGCCGAGCCAGAACTCCGACCACCAGGTCCCAGCGTCGGCCGCGGTGCCGATCTCGACCGGGAAGTAGAACCGTTGCCACTCCGAACTGAGCGACGGCTGGGCCCCGCTTACCACGGAGTTGAACCCGGAGCTGTTGTCGTTGCGGACGTTGAACTGGACAGTGGTGTCACCGCCCTCCGGCGCGCGCAGGTACGCGACGCCGAGGAGCACGTCGCCGCCCGCGACCGACCGGTAGTCCGTGCTGTTGAGACCGGTCCGTATCTGTGCCGAGTAGTCGTTCGACGGTTCGGACGTGACGCTGAACCGTATCGCCTGCGAGAACGGCACTGTCTCGTCGCTGACGTCCAGTGTCTGTGTCGTACCGGCCGCGTTCTCCGTGTAGTGACTGCTGAACACGTCCGCCTCGTTGTTCGCGTAGACGAACTCCCCGGGGGGTAACCCGTCGTTGCCCAGTTCCTCGGCGAGCCACCCGTAGTACGGGTCCGAGGGGGCCGGCCACTCGCCGACCGGGCCGCCGTCGTCACCACCGGAGTCGTCGCTCTGTGTCCCGCTCGGCAGGTTCGACACGTCGGCATTGGTCCCGAAGTCCAGCAGCGCGACTCCGCCGACCTCGACAGTCTGCTGTTTGGCTCCCAGCTGGAACTGCAGGTACCCTCGCCCGTCCGCCGCCGTGTCCGTCCCGAACTCGATGGGGAAGTAGTGGCGCTCCCACTCGCCGGTGACCGTCGGTGAGGCGTTCGACTGGACGTGGTTGCCGTAATCGTTGCTGTCGACGGCGGCGACGCTCACCTGTGGGCTGTCCGTCGAAGACCGGAGATACGCCACCCCGAGCATCACGTCACCCGCCGAGAACGACTCGGAGATGTCCCCGCGCAGCTGGACCTGGAAGGCGCTGTCCGGAACTGTCGTCACCTCGAACCGGGTCGCCTCCGCGAACGGGACGTCACCGCTCGGACTGAACTCCGTGACCGTCCCGAACTGGCCGTCGCTGCCGGCCTGGGCGAAGAAGACGTCCCGGGCGGCGGACTCGGTGTCCCCGTACACGAAATCCGCTGCCGGGAGTCCCTCCCCGTTCTGGAGGTCGTCGACCAGCGTCTGGTAGTACGAGTCGCCACCCGAGGCCCACTCGCTCGGCGTGTCTGCCCGTGTCTCACCCGTTGCGACACTACCCATTGCACCCGCGGCACCCGCCGCCCCGACCGACTGGAGGAACGGGCGGCGTCCCACCCGGGAGCTGTCGGATCCATCACTATCGGAATCGCTGTCACTCTCTCTCATACGTCTGCGAACATGTGGTGATCAATAACACATAAATCCTTCTAAACTTCTCTTATAGATCGATAGTTGTTACGACCGACAGCGGGTGAGACTGGGGGCAGACGCCAGTGGTCAAGTCAGGAAGTGACGCCGGCGCCGGTCAGGCGGGAGAGAGTTCGACCGTCGCGCCGTCCTCCGAGAGCTCGACCGTCTCGGTGACGTCCTCGCCGTCGACCGTGGCAGTGACCTCGTAAGTGCCCTTGAACCCGGTCGCCCCGAAACTTCCGTCGCCGTCGGTCGCGCCCGACTCCTCGGTCCACCACTCGTCGAAGACCAGACTCCGGTACTCGTCGAGTGCGGGCTTTTCAGACCAGTCCTCGGCGAAAAAGGGTGCGTCGTCGAGCCAGTGGTTCGGGTCCCAGATGCCCCAGACGACGAAGTCGTCGACCGACGGGTGACTGAACACGGTCTTGAGGAACTGGTAGAAAAAGTCGGCTTTATCCGCTTCGGCCCACCCCTCGTCGGCCATGTCGAACTCCGTGACCCGCAGACGCACGTCGTGGCTGGCGTAGCGGTCCAGACCCTCCATGACCTCGCCCGGCGAGAGCGTCTCGCTCTCGCTGAAGTGACACTGCATCCCCACCGCGTCCAGACTGTGGTCGGTGAGGAACTCGACCTGTCGCTCGTACTGGTCCCGGGTCGCCGGGTAGGGACCTGCCAGCGTGTTGTAGTCGTTCATCGCCAGCGAGATGCTGTCGGGAGCGGCCTCGCGAGCCGTGTCGTACCACTGGCCCAGGACCGGTGCCTCGACGGGGTCGACGTCTTCCAGGGTAGCGTCCTCGGTAGCGGGTACCCCGTTTATCGCCTCGATGAAGCCTGGCTGGTGGATCACCTCGTTGGCCACCTCCCACTCGTCGATGTCCTCACCGTAGTCCTCGATGATCGCAGGAATGTGCTCCATCGTGCGCTCGCGGACGTACTCGGGGTCGAGTTCGGGGTCCGTGACGCCGTTGTCCTCCCACTCGACGCCCATCGACCGCACGACGTCCGGCGGGACCGCCCACGAGTCGACGGCCGCCCACAGGCAGACGTGCCCCCGCATCGTCATCCCCCGGTCGAGCAGCCACTCGGTCGCGGCGTCGGCTATCTCCTCGTTTTCCTCCCAGAAGCGCCACTTGTGGTGGTTACCCAGCACTGTGGTGTTGAAGAGGTCGGTCACGTGCTCCCGGTACGGGTCGCCCTCTTCTGTCTCCTCGACGAGGTAGTCCGCGCCGACCGCGGTGCCGAAGCCGAACTCGTGTTCCTGCATGGCGACGTCGACGTCGGCCCCCTCCACGGCGTTGCCGTCGGCGTCTGTGACTTCGACCGTGAGAGCCGCGGTCCGGTGTTCCTGGATGCGCTCGTCGGCGGCCGCTTCCCAGTCCCCGCTCGGGGTACCCCCGCCACCGCCGCTCACCGGCCCGCTGGGCAGGTCCTCCACGGCGACGTTGTCGCCGAAATACAGCAGGGCGACGCCGCCGACGTCGACCGTCTGGACGCCGAATCCCATGAACATCTCCGTCCACCACGTGCCGGGTTCGCTGGTGTAGTCGAACTGGATGGGGAAGTAGTATCGCTCCCACTCGGCCCCGGGTGCGACCTGTGGCTGGGAGCCCACCATGTTGGTGCTCAGGTTGTCCTCGTCCTTCGAGACGTACTGGGCGGTCGGCGTCGATTCGCTCTCCTCGGGGCCCCGCAGGTAGGCCACGCCGAGGAGGACGTCACCCTGAACGACACTCTGGTCCTCGACGGTCCCGTTGAACGTCACGTCCCAGGCGTTTTCGGTCTCCTGGGTGACGTCGACACGCACCGCACTGGCGAAGGGCACGTCGTCACCCACGTCGAGTTCGGACTGCTCGGCGGCGTCGCCCGACAGGGTGTAGGCCGAGAGCGCGTCGTCCTCGTTGTCGGCGTAGAGAAAGCGACCGGGCGCCAGTCCCATCTCCTCCGAGAGTTGCGTGACCAGGCCGCTGTAGTAGTCGTCGTCGACCGACGGCCACTCCGGGGGGGCCGCCGCCTCGACGGTCCCACCGTCCGAGTCACCGTCACCGTCACCGCCGTCGCCGCCACTGCCGCCGGGACAGCCGGCGAGTCCGGCCGCAGCGAGTGCGCTCAACAGGTGCCGTCTCCGCAGCGTCGTGCCCCCACTCGATGGGGTGCTCCCGTCGTCTCCCATGTGAACGACTGGCACCTCCGAGAGACGAAAGTAAAGTGTTTTTCATTAGGACCGACGGCACCGAACTCCGGGGTACCCATCGAGTCGACTTCAGGGAGCTCCTACGGCGAGAGCTCGACAGTGGCGCCGTTGTCCGAGAGCGTGACCGTCTCGGTGACGTCCTCGCCGTCGACCGTCGCCGTCACTTCGTACTCGCCTTTGAATCCCGTGGCGGTGGCACTCCCCTCGCCGTCGGTCGTCGCGGTCTCCTGGGTCCACCACTCGTCGAAGACCAGCCCGGTCCAGACGTCGTAGGCCGGTTTCTTCTCCCAGTCCTCGTAGA
>ENA-ORCS01000049-ORCS01000049.1-marine-metagenome-genome-assembly--contig:-NODE-49-length-141502-cov-37.464826_pt1 | contig 141502 bp, 146 predicted proteins | sample MGYA00237781_ERZ508513 | MGnify/ENA primary metagenome ERZ508513 (study PRJEB26184, sample SAMN06268793) | marine metagenome | isolation source: Eden Landing Ponds, San Francisco, CA, USA | place... | reverse complement strand
ATCGGCACCAGCTCCGAGAGCGTGTCTATCATCTCGTCGACCTCCCACTGCTCCTCGGGGTAGTCCGCGGGGTCGTCAACCTCCACGTCGGTCGTGCCGAGGATGGCGGTCGTCTCGTGGGGGACGACGATGTCGGCGTCGCCCTTCGGCCGACAGCGGTTGATGACGGTGTCGACCTGCCGGACGTTCATAATCGTCATCACGCCCTTCGACGGCCGGACCGCCACGTCGACGCCCGCCATGTCGCCGATTCGCCCGGACCACGCGCCCGCCGCGTTCACGACGTGGTCGGCGCGAATCTCCTCGGTACCGCCCTCGCGGCCGTGGACGTGCTTGCCGGGACCGGAGTCGTGTTCGACCTCGATGCCGACGACCTCACCGTCCTCGACGAGCACGTCCGTGACGGTGGAGTGGGTCTCGATGCGCGCGCCGTGCTCCTGCGCGCTGGCGGCGTTGGCCACGACGAGCCGGAACGGGTCGACGGCGGCGTCCGGCACGGCGATTGCCTTCTCCACGTCGCCGGCGAGGTGCGGTTCCATCGCGCGGGCCTCCTCGCCCGAGAGCACTTTCGCGGGGATGTCGCAGGCCTCGCAGCCCGCGAGCTTCTCTTGGAAGTATTCCTCCGAGTCCTCCGGGCGCTTGACGAACAGGCCGCCCGTGTCCTCGACGCAGTGGGCGGCGATGTCCCGGAGCACGCGGTTCTCCTCGATGCACTCCCGCGCGCTCGCTTGGTCGGCGACGGCGTACCGGCCGCCGCTGTGCAGCAGGCCGTGCATCCGACCGGTGGTGCCGTGCGTGAGGTTGCCCTGTTCGACGAGCGTCACGTCGAAGCCCCGCATGGCGAGGTCGCGGGCGACCCCGCTGCCCGTCGAACCGCCCCCGACGACGGCGATGTGTGGTGCCGAGCCCATCTGTCTGCGAGTTCGACGCCCACGCACTTTATTTTATCGTAGAATCCGAATCCACAGTAAAATTACGCGCACCCGGGCCAGCCACCGTGGTTTACGCGTGCGTCACCAACTACGCCGCTCGAAGATTCGTGGGCCTTTCTACCGCCACTGTGCCGTTTAGTCGGCGTTCACATGGGTGAGAGGGCGATTTCCCAAATACGACATACCACAGTAACATTTATTATAGTTCGTTCTTATTTACTGGCAGAGCGGTGAAGTCGGTAAACTAATCGACCGCCACACGGAGCACCCAACCAATGCCAGACACATACGTCGGCTCGATCGACCAAGGGACGACCGGCACGCGCTTCATGGTCTTCGACCACAGCGGGCAGGTCGTCGCCAACGCGTACGAACGACACGAACAGATTTACCCCGAACCCGGCTGGGTCGAGCACGACCCGGTCGAAATCTGGGAGAACACCAAGAGCGTCGTGACCGAGGGCCTCGACGCCGCCGGCCTCGACGCCAGCCAACTGGAAGCGCTCGGCATCACGAACCAGCGCGAGACCACCGTCGTGTGGGACGCCGCCAGCGGCAAACCCGTCCACAACGCGCTCGTCTGGCAGGACCGCCGCACCACCGACCGCGTCGAGGAACTCGAAGAAAACGGCGACATCGAGGAGATTCGAGAGAAGACCGGCCTCGAAGCCGACGCGTACTTCTCCGCGACGAAGACCGAGTGGATTCTGGAGAACGCCCAACCGCTGAAGCTCCAGAGCTCGCGCACGCAGGACCTCCGCTCTCGCGCCCGCGACGGCGAACTCCTGATGGGCACCATCGACGCGTGGCTCATCTACAACCTCACCGGGAACCACATCACGGACGTCTCCAACGCCTCCCGGACGATGCTGTACAACATCCGGGAGCTGGAGTGGGACGACGACCTGCTCGCGGAGTTCGACGTGCCCGAAGCGATGCTGCCGGAGGTCCGGCCGTCCTCCGACGAGGAGTTCTACGGCCACACCGACCCCGACAGCTTCCTCGGCGCGGAAGTCCCGGTCGCGGGCGCGCTCGGCGACCAGCAGGCCGCGCTGTTCGGCCAGACGTGCTTCGACGAGGGCGACGCCAAGAACACGTACGGCACCGGCTCGTTCTACCTCATGAACACCGGCAACGAGGCCGTCGAGTCCGACCACGGCCTCCTCACCACCATCGGCTTCCAGCGCTCGGGCGAACCCGTCCAGTACGCCCTCGAGGGCTCTATCTTCGTGACGGGCGCGGCCATCGAGTGGCTCGAAGACGTGGACCTCATCAACAACGCCGCCCAGACCGCGGAGCTCGCGCGCTCCGCGGAATCGACGGAGGGCGTCTACATGGTCCCCGCGTTCACGGGCCTCGGCGCGCCGCACTGGGACGGACGCGCCCGCGGGACCATCGTCGGGATGACCCGGGGCACCGAGAAGAAGCACATCGTCCGCGCGACGCTGGAGTCCATCGCCTACCAGACGCGGGACATCGCCGAGGCGATGGAGGCCGACTCTGGCGTCGAGACCACCTCCCTGCGCGTGGACGGCGGCGCGGTGAAGAACAACTTCCTCTGCCAGCTCCAGTCGGACATCATCCAGACCAACATCGTCCGCCCGGAGGTCGACGAGACCACCGCGCTCGGCTCCGCGTACGCCGCCGGCCTCGCGGTCGGCTACTGGGATGACGTGGACGAACTGCGCTCGAACTGGCAGGTCGACCGCCAGTTCGAACCGGAGATGGACGAGTCGGAGGCCGACGAGATGTACAGCCGGTGGGACGACGCCGTCGAGCGCTCGCTCGACTGGGCGCAGGAGGACTGACCGATGTACGCGATTGCCCAGATTCCGGTCATCGGGATGGAGGTCGAACCGTTCGCCGTCCTACTGTTGACGGCGCTGGCGGGCGGCGCGTTCGGCGCCGCGCTGGGCGCCCTGCCATCGTTCGTCTTCACGGGGTTCGTCGTCTTCCTCGGCGAGGGGCTGGCGATTCTGGAGCGCCAGTTCGGCGCCGTCGACGCGGTCCCGAAGGGCGAAATCGCCACCGGCCTCACGGGCGTCATCGGGTTCGGCGCCATCACCGGCCCGCACATCGCGTTCGCGGGCGGCGTCGCGGCCTCCGCGTATGCGGGCAAGAAGTACCCCGAGATGGCGGCCGCCGGCGACGACTACCACTTCGGGAAGGACATCTCCTACGCGTTCGGCACGAAACCCGACGTGCTCGCGGTCGGCGCGGCGTTCGGCGGCCTCGGGCTGCTCGTCTCCCGGGTCTCCAGCGGCCTCGGCGTCCCCACGGACGGCATCGCGCTCTCCGTGGTGCTCACGGCGCTGGTCGCGCGCGTCGCGTTCGGCTACCCGCTGGTCGGCAGTCCTGCCGGCTCGGGCCTGCTGGACATGACGCCGTTCGAGCGCGGGGAGCGCCGCGCCGCCACCGACGGCGGCACCGAGACCCCGCGGATGGCGACCGAGCCGTGGCTCCCCCACCAGTACAAGTGGTCGGGCGTCACCGCAATCGGCGTCGTCGGCGGCCTGCTCGCGGGCTACATCTGGCTGGAGACGGGGAGCATCTTCATGGGGTACGGCATCTCCGCGATGAGCCTGCTGTTCCTCGAGCTGGGCGTCGAGAAGATTCCCGTCACCCACCACATCACGCTGCTGGGCGCGGTCGGCGCGACGCTCGCGCTCCCGATGTTCGGCAGCGAGGCCGTCGCGCTCCTCGCGGCCGGCGCGCTCGGCGCAGTCACCGCGCTCGTCGGCGAGGCCTCCCAGCGCGTGCTCTACGCGCACTCGGGCACCCACGTCGACCCGCCCGCGATGGCCATCGCCGTCGTGATGCTCGTCGTCGGCGTCCTCTACCTGCTGGGCGTCGTCCCGAACGCGGGGTACCTCGCGCTCTGACCCACTCCAACCCCGGCCCTTTTTACCGCGTGGTTGGTAGCGTGGATACCGAACACTCCCTCACGCCATGGACATCGACGCGCGAATAAAGCGGCGACGACGCCGGGGCGGCGGCCCGCGCCTCGTGGAGGACTACGAGGCGCTGGCCCCCGTCACCCACCTCGACGAGCCGTCGGACCGCGGCCCCGTCCTCGAACGCCTGCTCGACCACCTCGACCCGGTGTTCGACGGCCGGCTGCCGCCGAACGCGTACGTCCACGGCCCCCGGGGCTCGGGGAAGACCGCCGTCGTGACCGCGCTGTTCGGTCACCTCGAACGGCTGTCCACGCAGACGCAGTCGGTCATCTACACGAGCACGCGCGCGGGCTCCCCGAGCGCGCCCGGGTTCGTCTACGTGGACGCCCGCGAGACGCACAGCGAGTTCGCGTTCTACCACCGCGTGCTGGACGCGCTCGTCGACGAGCGCGTCCCCGAGCACGGCGTCGGCACCGAGGAGATTCGGGGGCGGCTCCACGACCGCGTCGACCGGTCCCGGGGCGGCGTCGTCGTCGGCGTCGACCACGTCGGCGCGCCGGAGGACACCGAGGCCGAGCGCCTCGTCGACCTGTTCGCGGGCCTGCCGAGCAACGCGAGTTGGCTCGCAATCGGCCGCACGCCGCCCGGCGAGACCGCGCTGTCGGAGTACACAGCGACGACAGTGCACGTCGAGCCGTACCGCCGACAGGTGCTCGTTGACGTACTGATGGCGCGCGCGTCGGCGGGGCTGGCGCGGCAGGCGCTCACCCACGAGCTCGCGCGCCGCATCGCAGACTGGGCCGACGGGAACGCCCACGACGCGCTCGCGGCGCTGTTCGTGGCGACCGACCGCGCGAACCGCGACGGGCGCGACCGACTCGCGCCCGCGGACGTGGACGCCGCGATAGCCGAAGTCCCGGTGCCGTCGGTGTCGCTGGGGCGCGTGCTCGCGCTCCCCGCGAACAAGCAGCTCGTGCTCCGCGAGCTGGTCGACCTCGACGCCGACGAACGCGCGTCGGTGACGGCGACGACCGACGCGGTCAGCGCGGCCGTCGACCTCTCGGCGGGGACGGTCAAGCGCTACCTCTACGAGCTCGCCGAGAGCGGCGTCGTCGAGCGCGTGCAGGCCGAACAGCAGCACGGGAAGGGACGCCCGCCGAGCCGCGTGGAACTGCGGTTCCCGCCGACCGCGTTCCGCCGGCTGTACGACCTCAGACAGGAATGACAGGACCCATCGAACCCGGCGACCGCGTGCGCCTCGCGTACGTCGGCCGCTTCGAGAGCGGGAGCGTGTTCTCGACCTCGGACCCCGAGGTCGCCGCCGAACACGGCCTCCCGGAGGCACAGGGCAAAGAGCGCGAGGAGTTCGAGCCGCTGACGTTCACCGTCGGCCGCGGCGACGTCATCGAGGGCCTCGACGACGCCGTGGTCGGGATGACCGTCGGCGAGGCGGCCGAAGTGACCGTCCCGCCGGCGGCGGCGTACGGCGACCACGACCCCGAGCGCGTCCGCGAGTACGACCCCGAGACGTTCGAGGGGATGGTCGGCGAGGAGCCCGAGGTCGGGCTCCACGTCCAAGCGGAGAACGGCCTCCACGGCGACGTGACAGCCGTCACCGACGACCACGTCACGGTGGACTTCAACCACGAGCTCGCGGGGAAAACACTGGTTTTCGACGTGGAAGTGCTGGCCGCGGACTGATTACTCGACGGCGCGGCGCTCGATTTCCGCGTCGAACGCGCGCATGAACGGGTGGACGGTGTTCCCCATCGCGTAGACGGGGTGGCCGCCGTCGAGGCACGCGTCCAGCACCGCCTCGGGCGCGGTCGTCTCGTGGTCGTGGTAGACGACCTCGGCGGTCGTCCGCCGCGCGAACAGTTTCGCGTGCGAGCCCGCGACGTGAACGCGGTCGATGAAGCCGTTGTCCGCGAGCCAGTCAGAGTAGTGGACGAACGCCGCGGTGCGGCCGGCGCGGTCCCGGCGCAGGAACACGAACGGCGTCACCGTCGGTTCGTCGAGGCGCTCGACGAGGTGCTGGCGCAGCAGTTCCGTGGACTCCACGTCGTTCATCATCGCGCCGTTGCAGACGAGGCCGCCGCCGTCGAGGCGCGTCCACGACCAGCCGCCGCGGAGGCTCTCGACGCGCGACGCCACCTGTCCGGGGTCGAGGGGGTCGAGGCCGAGCGCGCGCAGCGTCTCGTCGACGACGAACGCCGAGCGCGCGCCGAACACGTCGTCGACGGGGTACTCCGGGCGGGGCTCGGCGACGCTGAACTCGACGTTCTGGTCGCGGAACTCGCGGCGGAGGTAGTCGTTGATGGCGTCGTTGCGGTCGCCGCTGACGACGTGGGCGCCCTCGGGGACGGTGCGCGTGAACGCGCGAGCGATGTCCGGGAGCGTCGCGCCGAGCGTGGACTGGTGGTCGCGGCGGACGTTCACGAGCACGACGACGTGGGGGTCGAACAGCTCGTTGGCGAGCCGCGTCGTGTACTCCCGAATTCCCTGATTCTCGGCGATGACGGCGTCGACGGGCCAGAACTCGCGGAGCTCGCGCTCGTTCTCGTAGAGGCGGACGACGCCGTCGCGCTCGAACTCGCTCGGTTCGAGGTTGTGGTAGGAGACGTGGTCGTTGCCCGTGACCTTCGCGTACGTCTCGAACCCTCGGGCGACCAGCGCCTCGTTGAGCCACCGGACGACCGTCGACTTCCCGCGGACGCCCGAGACGGTCACTCGGCAGGGGACGTTCTCGACGCGCTCGAAGTGCGAGCGCCCGCGTCCCACGAGGTCGAGGAGGCCGCGCGCGGCCCCGGCGACGCGGCCCGCGAGTCCGTGTTCGTCGCCGGTCATGGGTCATCGTCCTCCGTGGCGACCAGCGGCGAGTCGGTGACGTCGGCGTCGCCGTGCGCGTCCGCGAACACGGAGTCGCGGGCGAACGTCGCGGCGTCGGGCGTGGCCCGTTCGAGGCCCACGAGGTCCCGGGCCGCGAGCACGACCAGCCCCGCGCCGATGGCGAGGTGGCCGACGCCCGGCGACGCGAGCCCGCCGGCGGGAACGTCGACGAGCGCTAACAAGACGAGGTAGAAGACGACGAACAGCGCGGCGGAGAGGCGGATGCTGGGGCCGCGGTTCTTCGGCGCGACGCGGTGGAGGTTGTACGCGCCGATGCCCGTGAACAGGCCGATGAAGAACAGCGTGACGCCGGGCGCGGCGGGCTGGAGCGCGCCGACGGCCGTGGCGTACGCGAGCCCCGTGACGAGCGCGACCGCGAGGAGGTTGCGGCCGTAGAGCAGCGACGACCAGTGGACGACCGAGACGAGGAAGAACACGGCCGTCGCGCCGACGGCGTACAGGACCACGGTGTCGGCGTAGCGGGCGGTGAACACGGCCAGCAGGGGAACGAGGATGACGCCCGCGAGCCGGAGGTCGTAGCGCGCGCGGACGAGTTCATAGACCGCGACGTCCGCGAGCAGCACCGCGACGGTGAGCCACTGCGGGACGACGTACGGGGTGGGGTCGCCGACGGGCGCGAGCCCGAGACACGAGACGACGCCGCTGGTCGGCAACAGCAGAATCGGGGGAACGCAGGGGTGGGTGACCGAGAGCGCGTAGACGGCGGCGACGCCGACGGCGACGAGCGCGAGGTAGGTGGCGGTCATACCGAGCAGGTCCGCGCGGCGGTCGCCGGGGTCGAGGCGCATCAGGTTGTACGCGGCGACGCCGGGGAAGATGCTGCCGACGATTTCGGCGTCGTAGTAGGCGACGCCCGGGACGACCGCCGAGAGCGCGACGGCCGCCACGACGGAGACGAGCGCGCCGGCGACGACGCCGACGAGGAACACGCGGCGGCCGTGGTTGAGCGTGTACTCGCGGAGCGCCCAGAGAGCCCCCCACGCGGCCGCGGTGGCGACGGCGAACACGACCGGAGAGACGGGCTCGCGGAACGTGTAGACGACCAGCAGCGGGACGACCATGACGCCGCCGAACCGGTAGCCGCTGGACTGGGAGACAGCGGCGGTCACGCAGATGCCGACGACCATGATGACGGTTGCGGCGAGCACGAGTGGCGGCCTCACTACGCGGATTGCCACTGGCACACGTCAATCTACCGGACGGACGCGGGGCGGGCGGCCGCACACCGGTGACGCCGACGAATCAGTCCAGTGGCGCGCCGCAGTCGGGACACTCCTCGTCGGCGACGGTCACTCGCGCGTCGCAGTCCGGGCAGAACGCCAGCCAGCACGCGCGGTCTCCCATGCCCCCGCGTACCACGGCCACCGACTTCAGTCCTCCCCGTGGATGGTCTCGTGGAACGCGACGACGAGCGCGGGGACGACGACCATGAAGATGTGCTCCTCGACGGGAATCCCGAGGAAGTCTACACCCGTGCGCAGTTGGATGGCGAACACGCCGATGGTGAGCGTGTACCAGTCCCAGACGTACGCCAGCGGGTACAGCGCGGCGACGGTGACGCCGGCGCGGCGGAGCGCGCCCGCGCGGGAGAGCAACGCGAGCGCGAGCGTCCCGAACGCGACCTCGGACGCGAGATACGTGTACGGACCGAACACCGCGCCGATGTCTGGGACGGTCACGGGCGACGGTACGGGCGCTACTACCAAAACCTTGGGACGGAATCCGGGAAACTGAGCGCCGCAACAAGGTTGAAGGCGCTGGTCCGCCACGTTCCACTTGAAGGCCCATGGATATCTCTGACATCGCGACGACAGACTACATCGAGGTCGAGGCCGAACAACGACTGGGGAAGGCTCGCTCTATCTTCGAGGAGGAGAACCCGAAAGGCATCATCGTCACGGAAGCCGGCCAGTACGAGGGTGTGCTCACGGAACGCCAGCTGCTGGGGTCGCACATCGAGGACGACACGCGCATCGCCGCGCTCACCGTCTCCGCGCCGAAGGTCGACCGCACCGAGGACGTCCGCGACACCGCGCGGATGCTCGTCGAGGGCGGCACGAAGATCGCGCCCGTCTTCGAGGCCGGCGACCTCTGGGGCATCGTCACCGAGGACGCCATCCTCGAAGCCGTCATCGACAGCCTCGACGCGCTCACGGTCGGCCAGATCTTCAGCGAGAACGTCATCACCGTCGACGAGGACGACAACATGGGCACCGTCATCAACCGGCTCCGCGAGCACGGCATCTCGCGGCTGCCGGTCGTCGACGAGGACGGCTTCCTCACGGGCGTCGTCACCGTCCACGACGTGGTCGACTTCGTGGTCCGCGACATCTCGAAGACCACGCGCGGTGACCGCCGCGGCGAGGTCGAACGCATGCTCGACCTCCCGGTGTACGACGTGATGTCCAGTCCCGTCGAGACCGTCACCGTCGACGACAACGTGCAGGACGCCGTCGAGACGATGCTCGACGAGGACTACTCGGGGCTGGTCGTCACGCCCGCGGACGACGACCGAATCGTCGGCGGCGTGCTCACGAAGACGGACGTGCTGCGCGCGCTCTCCTACACCGAGGAGGAGCGCATGGACGTCCAGATCACGAACATCGACCTGCTGGACGCGCTCACCCGCGAGGAGGTCCAAGAGAAAATCGAGGACGTGGCGAACAAGTACAGCGACATGAACGTCCACCACGCGCACGTGCGCCTCCACAAGCACAAGGAGAAGCTCCGCGGGACGCCGCTCATCCAGACCCAGATTCGGCTCCGCACCAACAAGGGCCAGATGGCGGGCACCGGCGAGGGCTACGGCGCCGACAACTCGTTCTACATGGCGCTTGACACCCTCGAACGGAACGTCCTCGAACACAAGGGCGTCGAGCACGACGAGGAGTACAAGGGCCAGCTCCTCCGGAAGCTCAACCAACTGTAACCGGGGCAGCGGCGTCCCGGTCGCTGTCGCGGCGACGAAACGTGAGTGAACACGGGCGAGCCCGCGTTTTTACGGCTGTTCGACGCCTTCGATGCCGGTGTCCGTGATTTTGAAGCGGGCGTGCTCGCCCTCGGGCTTCGAGCGGTGTTTTTCGAGGGTGGCGCGGCGGTTGCCGCCGCGGAACCGGTCGACGCGCATCACGACGCCCGTCCAGTGGTTGAGCGTGTGGCCGCCGAGCGGGCGCACGCGGTCGCTGTCGCTGTCGACGTCGGTGAACACTTGGTTCGTGACGACGACCGCGAGGTCGTGTCTGCGCGCCAAGGACAGGAGGTGCGTGATTTGGTCGGCGACCCGGCGGAGCGCGTCGCCGCCGTCGTCGGCGTCGCGTTCGAGCCGGTAGAAGCCGGTCGCGGAGTCCAGCACGACGAGGTCGGCGCGCTCGGCGAACTCCTCGGCGTCGCGGACGGCTTCGGCCTGCTCCGCGAAGTCGTGGGCGTCGGAGACGACGATGCGGCCCGAGGCCGCCTCGGGGTCGTCGGCGCGCGCCTGCAGGAGCTGGTCGAAGCGCTCGACGGACAGGCCCTCCGTGTCGATGTAGACGGCCGTCCCGCCGTCGGCGGCGACCTCGACGGCCGTCGAGAGCGCGACGTTCGTCTTGCCGGCGGCGGGCGGCCCGTAGACCTGCGTGACGGTGCCGCGCTCGACGCCGCCGCCGAGCAGGTCGTCGAGGGCGCCGCAGCCCGTCGAGATGTGGGTGTCGTCGCTCACTACTGGCGAGTTGGTCGGTCTCGGGCAAAAGACCCCCGGTGTGTCGCCCGCGCGGGCAAGCGTTTTGCTGTCGGCGGCCCCACGTTCGGCCGTGATAGTCGTCGCCACGACGGACTTCGAAGTGTACCACGAGGTCGTCGAGGAGCTGCGGGACCGCGACGTGGCGTTCACGACGGTGGAGCCGGGCGAGCCGATTCCCGAGCGGGCGGCCGTCGTCATCACGGCAGGGGAGGACGTGGACGCGGACGTGCCGGTGGTGGTCGCAGACGCCGAGCGCGCCCGGAAGACCGTCGAGGAGGCGCTGGTGTACGTGCGCGGCGGCGAGGGGCGGACCGTCGTCGGCGTGGACCCGGGCGAGCGGCCGGGCATCGCGGTGCTGCGCGGCGGGATGGTGGTGGCGGCGTTTCAGGTGCCGGTCGAGCGCGCCGCGGAAGTGGTCACCGAGGAGGTCGCCGGGGAGGACGACGCCGTCGTCCGAATCGGGGACGGCGCGCGGCTGGCGGGCGCGCGCATCATCGACGACCTCGACGACGTGCGCGTGGAACTCGTCGACGAGGCGGGGACGACGCCGTTCCTCGGGTCGGGGGCGCGCGGGATGGGGGACGTGCTCGCGGCGGCGAACATCGCGCTGATGGCGGGCGAAGAGATAGAGGGGCGGACCATCGAGCCGACGGAGGGCGAGATTCAGGTCATCAAGAGCCGGTCGCGGGAGGCGAGCGAGCAGAACCGGACCATCACCGAGGAGCTGGCGCGGCGGGTCGCGCGCGGCGAACTCACGCTCGAAGAGGCGCTGGCGGCGCACCGCGAGGAGTGAGCGGTTCCGGCAGAACGGACGGGAGACAGCACGCCTTTCAGCCTCCGTGTGTTAGTCGTTGACAGCCACGGTGGGGTGTGGCGGAAACTACTTCCGTTACGACGCCGGATTCGCACACATCCGCCGTAGCCTCCAATCATGAACGAAGTCCAACTTGAGGTGGCGAAAGCCTACCCGAACGACTCGGGCAGGGGCATCGCTCGCCTCGACCCCGACACGCTCCTGCACCTGAAGCTCAGCCCGGGAGACATCATCGAAATCGAGGGTGCCGAGACGACCGCCGCGAAGGTCTGGCGCGCCGACCGGCAGGACTGGAACACCGACACCATCCGCATCGACGGGTTCACGCGGCAGAACGCCGACGTCGGCATCGGCGAGCGCGTGAAGATTCGGAAGGCCGACGCCCAGAAGGCCGACCGCCTCGTGCTCGCGCCGCCGGAGGACGCCAGCGTCCAGTTCGGCAGCGACGCCGCCGGCATGGTCAAGCGCCAGATTCTCAAGCGCCCGGTCGTCTCCCGGGACATCGTGCCGGTGATGTCGAGCACGAACCACCCGTTCATGCGCTCGCCGGGGCAGGCCATCCCGCTCATCGCCGTGGAGACCGAGCCGGAGGGGGTCTGTCTCATCACGGAGGACACCGACGTGGAACTCCGCGAGGAGCCCATCAGCGGCTTCGAGCGCACGGGCGGCGGCATCACCTACGAGGACATCGGGGGGCTGGAGAACGAGATTCAGCGCGTCCGGGAGATGGTGGAACTCCCGATGAAACACCCCCAGATATTCCAGAAGCTCGGCATCGAGCCGCCGCAGGGGGTGTTGCTGCACGGGCCGCCCGGCACGGGGAAGACGCTGCTGGCGAAAGCGGTCGCCAACGAGACGTCGGCGAGCTTCTTCTCCATCGCCGGCCCCGAAATCATCTCGAAGTACTACGGGGAGAGCGAGCAGCAGCTCCGGGAGATATTCGAGGACGCCAAAGACGACTCGCCCTCGATTATCTTCATCGACGAGCTGGACTCCATCGCGCCAAAGCGCGAGGACGTCACCGGCGAGGTCGAGCGCCGCGTCGTCGCCCAGCTGCTGACGATGATGGACGGCCTCGAAGGCCGGGGGCAGGTCATCGTCATCGCGGCCACGAACCGCGTGGACGCCGTCGACCCCGCGCTCCGCCGCCCGGGTCGCTTCGACCGCGAGATCGAAATCGGCGTCCCCGACGAGGTGGGCCGCGAGGAGATTCTGAAGATTCACACCCGCGGCATGCCGCTCTCCGACGACGTGAACCTCTCGTCGTTGGCCGACGATACCCACGGGTTCGTCGGCGCGGACATCGAGAGTCTCACGAAGGAGGCGGCGATGCGCGCGCTCCGGCGCTACCTCCCCGAAATCGACCTCGACGAGGAGGACATCCCGCCGAGCCTCATCGACCGCATGATCGTCAAGCGCGACGACTTCAAGGGCGCGCTCAACGAGGTCGAGCCGTCCGCGATGCGGGAGGTGCTCGTCGAACTCCCGAAGCTGTCGTGGGACGACGTGGGCGGCCTCGACGACGCGAAAAACGACATCAAGGAGGCCGTCGAGTGGCCGCTCAATCAGCCCCAGAAGTTCACCCGCATGGGCATCGACCCGCCCGCCGGCGTGCTCCTCTACGGGCCGCCCGGCACCGGGAAGACGCTGATGGCGAAGGCCGTCGCCAACGAGACGAACGCGAACTTCATCTCGGTGCGGGGCCCCCAGCTGCTCTCGAAGTGGGTCGGTGAGTCCGAGAAGGCCATCCGGCAGACGTTCCGGAAGGCCCGGCAGGTCTCCCCGACGGTCATCTTCTTCGACGAGCTGGACAGCCTCGCGCCCGGCCGCGGGCAGGAGGTCGGGAACAACGTCTCCGAGCGCGTCGTCAACCAACTCCTGACGGAGCTGGACGGCCTCGAAGAGATGGAGGAAGTGATGGTCATCGCGGCGACCAACCGCCCCGACATCATCGACCCCGCGCTCATCCGCTCGGGGCGCTTCGACCGCCTCGTCCAAGTCGGCCAGCCCGACGTCGAGGGCCGCGAGCAGATTCTGCGGATTCACTCCCAAGACATCCCGCTTGCGCCCGACGTGAGCCTCCGCGAGCTCGCGGAGGTCACGGACGGCTACGTCGGCAGCGACCTCGCCAACATCACTCGCGAAGCCGCCATCGAGGCGCTCCGCGAGGACGAGGACGCCGAGGAGGTCGAGATGCGCCACTTCCGCCGCGGCATGGAGGACGTCCGCCCCACCGTCACGGAGGACCTCATGGACTACTACGACCGCGTCGAGGAGCAGTTCAAGGGCAGTCAGAACCCCGAGACCCGCCGCGAGCAGGGCGGCCACATCGGGTTCCAATAGTACCTTTTTGCAGCGCTCGGCGCGCGAAGCGCGCCGTCGCTTGCAAAAAGCTACGCTAAAAAGCCGTCCTCACCCCCTCCGGGGGTTCGTCGGCCCGCTCGCTCACTTCGTTCGCTCGCGGTGAAACGCGCGGCTCCGCCGCCCGTACACTCTACCTGTTACAGCGTCCGCACCAGCGACGGCGCTACGCCGCGGGACTGATGCGGCGGTAGGCGCGGCGGAGTTCGGTCGTGACGACCTGTCGTTCGAGGACGGCGACGCCGGTGACGACGACGAGGAAGCCGATGGCTGTAGAGGGCGTGACGCCGGTGCCGAACAGGAGCCACGAGGTGACGGCAGCGAAGATGGGGACGGCGTACGCGACGAGGTTCGTGCGGACGGGGCCGATGCGCCGGATGAGCACGAAGAAGATGGGGTAGGCGGCGGCCGTCGAGAGCACACCCAGCACGAGCACCGCGTAGAGGACGGGCGTCGTGACGACGGCGCCCGCGGCGGACTCGCCGAGGCCGACGCTGGCGGCGTGGAGGAAGAGCGCGCCCAGCGCCATCGCCCACGCGGTCAGCGGGATGCTGTCGAGGGTGGCGTCGACGCGCCGCAGGAGCACGCTCCCGAGCGCGACCGAGGCCGCGGCGGCAAGCACGAGCAGTTGGCCGACGGTCGACCCTGAGGTGAGCGTCTCCGGGGACGGCTGGACGATGATGACGACGCCAACCAGCCCGACGGCGATGCCGAGGAGGCTGACGGCGTCGAGGCGCTGGTCGAGGAGGACGAACGCGAACGCCGGCGCGAGGAGTGGATTGAGGCCGTACATCACGGACGCGGCGGCGGGCGTGATGGACTGCTGGCCGAGGAAGAGGAAGCCGTTGTTCCCCGCGATGAGCGCGGCCGCGCCGACGGCGACGCCGGCGTAGTCGGCTCGCGTCTGGGGGCGCCACGTGTCGTAGCGCCACGCCACGAACACTAACAACAGCGGGACGGCGACGTCGAACCGGAGCGCGGCGAAGAACACGGGCGGGAGCGCGCCCAGCCCGGTCTTGATGGCGACGAAGGAGAACCCCCAGAGGACCGCGAGCAGGACGAACAGGCCGGCGTGGAGGTAGCGAGCGGTGCTCATAGTGGGATGCGTGCGGCGGACATTCGAGTGTACTCGCGGTAGGACGCGGCCGAGGATAAGTTCGGTTGAATCGGAACGACCCGCGGGAGTCCGTCAGAGCCGTCGCTACGGGGCGGGAGAGACGGAGAGAGAAGGGTTACTCGACGAGGACCGCGTTGACCTGCCCGTCCTGCCCGGGGCGAGAGGTGACGCGGGCGCGCCCGGCGTCGGTCTCGATGACGGCGCCCTTCGTGATGATGTTTCGGCGGGCGTAGTTGGGGTTCGCGCCGTTCTCGACGACGTCCTCGATGGTGGCGCGGACGGCGCCGTCGTCGGTGGCGACGTTGGCGACGTTCGTGGAGAGCGCGCGGACCTTCTCGTTGTCGCCGCGCGCGTCGACCGTGCGGAAGCGCTGCTCGCCGACGGTCGTCTCCGTGGGCGAGCGCCCCGTCTTGGACTTCTTCTTCTTGCTCTGGGGGCGCAGTCGCGCGCCGGTCTTCGAGCGCTTGGAGCGGCCTTGATATTGCATACCCGGGAAGTGGCGCAGGACGCACTTGAAAGGCTCGGTTGGCTGGGAACAGCGGGTTTTACCGGCGTCGGCGCCGTCGATTCGGGCATGAGCCTCCGGGTCGCGGTCGCCGCGCCGTTCAAGCAGAAGGGCAAGCGCAGGATACCTGAACAGGCGTTCGTGGTGGCGCTGTCGCTGGACCGCGACTGGACGAGCCCGGACCAAGCTAAGCGCCTGCTGGACGTCGCCACCGGCGAAGGCCTCGTCGAGCGCGCGGACGGCGAACTCGTGGCGGAGTTCGACCCGGAGGACGTCGAGATTCCCGACGACTTCACGCCCGACGCCTCCCTCTTTCAGGAGCGGTCGGCGTTCGAGCGCGCGCTCGACGCCGTGGTGGAGGCGGGCCACGACCGGCAGGAGACGGTCGCCGCGGTGAACCAACTCCAGCAGGAGTTGGGCGTGACGGCGGACGCGGCGGCGGTCGTGTACGCGCGCCGGTGGGGCGTCGACGTGGACGGCGCGGCGGCGAAAGCCCGCGGGGAACTCGAAGGATAATGGTCGAGAACACCGAGACGGACGGCAAGCGATTGGCGGAACTGTTGTCGAGCGAAGTGACCGGCCACGAGAACGCGCCCTACGGCGCGCTCGCGGTGACGAACGCGGACCGCGACGTGGCGCCGACGACGGACGGCGCGCGCGCCTACGACGTGGAGCGCGACGGCGAGCGGCTGGCCAGCGTCTACGTGCAGCCCGATCGGGCGCGCGTGGAGCTGTACGCCGGCCTCGAAGCCGCGCGGGAGCAGGCCGAAGCGGGCGGCCTGCGGGCGCGGCCGGTCGGCGGTGAGCTGCCGCGGCTGCTCGTGTTCGTGACGACGGGCGCGGAGGTCAAGCGCGCGCTGGACGTGCTGGGCGCGGCGGCTCAGTAGGCGACCGCGTCGTACGCGAGTTCGGCGGCGCGCCAGAGCGCGACGAGCGCGCCGACCCCGAGTGCGCCCATCGAGAGGTACAACCACGCGAGGATTGCGGCGGCGGGCGCGGCGACCCCGAACTGGTCGTACAGCAGGTCTGGCGCGACGAAGATGCCGGTGGCGGGCAGGACGAACGCGAGCACGGCGAGCACGCCCGCGAGCTTGAGACCGGCTCGCTGGGCGGGCCGGAGGCCGCGCCCGGAGAGGAGCGCGGCCGCGCCGAGCGCGGCGCCGCCGCCGGCCAACGAGAGGACCGCGAGGCCGATTGCGAGGCCGACCGAGAAACCTTCTTTGCCGAGCGCGGGCACGCCGACGGCGAGGCCGAGCGCGACGAGCGCGACGCCGAGCACGGCGAGGAGGACGCGGGCGAAAGCGGGCGGAGGGCATAGCTGAACCGTGCGAGCGGGCCGGCAAGTATCTTGTCGCGGGTTCGTCCGGAGTGAGAATCCGCACTCCGCAGGAGCGAGGGCGACGGCACGGATTCGGGCCACGGCGGCCGGGCCGGGCGGCGGTGGGAAACGCCTAAGCCGCCGGGACGCCGCCGTTCGTCCATGCTGGACAGACTCCTCGGGCGCGCGGCACTCAAGGAGCGTATCGAGGAACTGGCCGAGGAGAAGGAGTCGCTGGCGGCGCAGTTGGACGCCGAGAGCGAGCGCCGCAGCGAGGCCGTCCGCGACCGGCAGGCGGCCGAACAGCGCGTCAACGAGCTCGAAGACCGCGTGACAGAGCTCGAAGACCGCGTGGAGCGGCTGCGCGGCGAGGACGGCGGCCCCGAGTTCCGGGGGCGACGCGACCTGCGTGGGGAGCGCCGCGAGCGCGTGGTGTCGCTGCTGGAGAGCGTCGAGAGCACCGAGGAGGGCGTGCTCACGGCGTACGTGCCCGACGACCCGCCGGGGGCCGTACGGGAGGCGTTCGGGGACCGCGCGCCGCTCGTCGAGCGCGCGGCGCCGTGTCTGGTCGTCCGCGACCGCGAGGGCCTGGTGTCGACCGCGCTGCGCCCGCCGAACCCCCCGGAGGCGTTCGCCACGTGGGACGCCACGGCGCAAATCGAGCGCAAGTGGCTCGCGCCGACGGGGCGGTACGCGCTGGCGGTCGTGCGTGCGGACCTGTTCGCGCTCGGTGTTTTTGATGCCGCTTCCGGCGAGGGGCCGCGGCCCGAGCGCGTCCACTTCGAGGGGTTCGAGAGCGACGTGAAGGGCAAACACTCGAAGGGCGGGTTCTCACAGAGCCGCTTCGAGCGCCGCCGCGACAGCCAGATCGACGAGCACCTCCAGCGGTGCCAGCGCGCGCTGGCGGGCGTCGACGCCGAGCGCGTGTTCGTCGTCGGCGAGGGGACGCTGCTGGACGAGTTCGACGCCGACGCCACCGCGGCCGTGGACGCCACGGGGAAGCCCGAGCCCGCGCTCGAAGACGCCCACGACACGTTCTGGACGGTGCCGCTGTCCCTGCTGTGACCTGTCGGGTGGTCGAGTGCCCCGGTTGCCCTCGGCTGCACGCTTAAGGCGGCGGCGGGCCTCCGTCGTCGTATGAAAGTCGCACTCCTCGCGCACGAGAAGTTCCCCGGCCGCGCGAAGACCGCGGTGGGCGTCCTCCGGTACGCCGACTACGACGTGGTCGCGGTCGTGGACCGGGACAACGACGGCAGCCGCGTCAGCGACCACGTGCCGGACGTGCAGGACGCACCCGTGGTGGCGTCGATGAGCGACGTGCCCGACGACGTGGACGCGCTCGTCATCGGCATCTCGCCCATCGGCGGCGCGTTCGACGAGTCGTGGCGGCCGGACGTGCGGAACGCACTCGAGCGCGGCTGCGACGTCTACTCGGGCCTGCACTACTTCCTCGGAGACGACGAGGAGTTCGCGGGCCTCGCGGCCGAGCACGGCGGCGAACTCTGGGACGTGCGGAAGCCGCCCGCGGACCTCGGCGTCGCGGACGGGGTCGCGGACAGCGTGGACGCCACCGTCGTCGCCACCGTGGGCACGGACTGCTCGGTCGGGAAGATGACTGCCACCCGAGAGCTGTACGAGTACGCCCGCGCGGAGGGCATGGACGCGGCGTTCGTCGCCACCGGGCAGACCGGCATTCTCATCGAGGGCGAGGGCATTCCGGTGGACCGCGTGGTGTCGGACTTCGCGGCGGGCGCGGTCGAGCGGATGGTGTTGGAGGCGGGCGCCGACCACGACTACGTCTTCGTGGAGGGACAGGCCAGCATCGTCCACCCCGCGTACTCCGGGGTCACGGCGAGCATCGTCCACGGCGCGATGCCCGACCACCTCGTGCTCTGCCACGAGGCCGGCCGGGACTCCGTCCACGGCTACGACCAGCGACTCCCGCCCGTGGACTCGTTTGTGGAGCACTACGAGTCGTTCGCCGCGCCCGTCAGCGACGCGGACGTGGTCGGCGGGATGCTGAACACGCGCAGCGTCGACGGCGACGACGCGGCCCGGGAGGCGGTCGCGGACTTCGCGGACGCCATCGGCGCGCCCGCCGACGACCCGGTGCGCTTCGACCCGTCGTCGGTCGTCGAGGTGATTCGGTGAAGGCGTCCTTCGAGCGCCGCGAGTTCCCGCTGGAACACCCGTTCACCATCGCGCGCGGCACGCAGGAGACCACCGCGAACGTCGTCGTGCGCGTCGAGGACGACGAGGGGACCGTCGGCGTCGGCGGCGCCGCGCCGTCCGCGCACTACGGGGAGACCGCGGGGACCGTCGAGGCCGTCCTCCCCGAGTTGCTGGCGGTCGTGGAGCGCGCCGACGACCCCCATGACCTCGCGCGCATCGAGACCGGCATGCGCGAGGTCGTCTCCGACAACCCCGCCGCGCGGGCCGCGGTCAGCATCGCGTGCCACGACCTCGCCGCGAAGCGCGCGGGCCTGCCGCTGTACCGCTACTGGGGGCTGGACGGCGCGAACACCCTCGACACCTCCTACACCGTCGGCATCGACGACGAGGCGACGATGCGCGAGAAGACCGCCGACGCCGTCGACGCTGGCTACGGCACGCTGAAGGTGAAACTCGGCACGAGCCGCGACGAACAGTTGCTCTCGGCGGTCAGGGAGGCCGCGCCCGACGCGACCATCCGCGCGGACGCGAACGAGGCGTGGACGCCCAAGGAAGCGGTGCGGAACGTCGAGTGGCTCGACGACTACGGCGTGGAGTTCGTCGAGCAGCCGGTGCCCGCGGAGAACCGCGAGGGCCTGAAGTACGTCTACGAGCGCTCCCCGCTCCCCATCGCGGCCGACGAGTCCTGCGTCGTCGCCAGCGATGTGCCCGACATCGCGGACCGCTGCGACATCGCGAACCTCAAACTGATGAAGACCGGCGGCCTCCGCGAGGCGAAACGCCTGATTCACGCCGCTCGCGCGCACGGCCTCGAAGTCATGTGCGGCTGCATGATAGAGTCGAACGCCTCGATTGCGGCCGCCGCGCACCTCGCGCCCCTGCTGGACTACGCGGACCTCGACGGCTCGCTCTTGCTCGCGGAGGACGACTTCGAGGGCGTCCCGATGCCCGCCGGCCACGTCGACCTGCAGGCCGTCGACCGCGCGGGGACGGGCGTCCGCGAGGCCTGACGCGAGACTTGATTCTTCGGGTGGTTCGGCACGCCCCCGCACCGTCTCAACAGGCTTATGGGTGCCTCCGGGCGAACTAACGGACAGCATGAGCAGCGTTACTGTGACGCTCCCGGACGGCGCCACGTTGGACGTCGAAGCCGGGGCGACGGTCGAGGACGTAGCGTACGAAATTGGGCCCGGCCTCGGCCGTGACACAGTCGCCGGGAAACTCGACGGCGAACTCGTCGCCAAGGAGGAACCCATCACGGAGGACCGCGAGATCGAAATCGTCACCGAGGACTCCGACGACTACCTCGACGTCCTCCGGCACACGGCCGCGCACGTGCTCGCGCAGGCCGTCCTCCGCCACCACCCCGACGCGAAGCTCACCATCGGTCCCTACACCGACGAGGGCTTCTACTACGACATCGCGGACGTGGAACTCGACGCCGACGACCTCGCCGAGATTCAAGCGGAGGCCGAGGCCATCATCGACGCCGACTACGACGTCGAGCGCGTCGAGTACGACCGCGAGGCGGCCGTCGAGAAGTACGAGAACAACCCCTTCAAGCGGGAGATTCTCGACACCGAGGCGGCGGGCGACGACCCCGTGAGCTTCTACAAGCAGGACGGCTTCGAGGACCTCTGTCAGGGACCGCACGTCGACTCCACGGGCGACATCGGCGGCTTCGAGGTGCTCGAAACCTCGGCGGCGTACTGGCGTGGCGACGAGGACCGCGAGACCCTGACGCGCGTGTACGGCACGGCGTTCCCCACCGAGGACGGCCTCGAACAGTACCTCCAGCGCCGCGAGGAGGCCAAGGAACGCGACCACCGGAAGCTCGGCTCCGAGATGGACCTGTTCTCCATCCCGGACGTCACCGGCCCCGGCCTCCCCCTCTATCACCCGAACGGGAAGACCGTCCTGCGCGAACTCTCGGACTACGTCCACGGCCTCAACCGCGACATGGGCTACGACGAAGTGGAGACGCCGCACCTCTTCCGCACGGAACTGTGGAAGCAGTCCGGGCACTACGACAACTACGTCGACGACATGTTCCTCATGGACGTCGACGACGAGGAGTACGGCCTGAAGCCGATGAACTGCCCGGGCCACGCCACCATCTTCGACCAGTCCTCGTGGAGCTACCGCGACCTCCCGGTGCGGTACTTCGAGGATGGGAAGGTGTACCGCCGCGAGCAGCGCGGCGAACTCTCCGGGCTCAGCCGGGTGTGGGCGTTCACCATCGACGACGGCCACGTGTTCGCGCGCGCCGACCAGATCGAGGAGGAGGTCCGGCGCATCATGGACCTCATCTTCGAGGTGTTGGACACGTTCGACCTCGACTACGAGGTCGCGCTCGCCACCCGCCCCGAGAAGTCCGTGGGCAGCGACGAAATCTGGGAGCAGTCCGAGAGCCAGCTCCGGGACGTGCTCGACCAGCAGAACGTCGACTACGACCTCGAACCCGGCGACGGCGCGTTCTACGGCCCGAAGGTGGACTTCGCGTTCGAGGACGCGCTCGGGCGCACGTGGGACGGCCCCACCGTCCAGCTGGACTTCAACATGCCCGAGCGCTTCGACCTCGAATACACGGGGTCGGACAACGAGGCCCACCAGCCGGTGATGATTCACCGCGCGCTCTACGGGAGCTACGAGCGCTTCTTCATGGTGCTCATCGAGCACTACAACGGGAAGTTCCCGACGTGGCTCGCGCCCGAGCAGGTGCGCATCCTCCCGGTCACGGACGACAACCTCGGGTACGCCCACCGCGTGAAGAACGAGCTCTCCGACTACCGCGTGGAGGTCGAGGACCGCGACTGGACGGTCGGCCGCAAAATCCAGCAGGCCCACGACGACAACGTCCCCTACATGCTCGTCCTCGGCGACGACGAGGAGGAAGCCGGGACCGTCTCGGTGCGCGACCGACAGGAGCGCGAGCGCAACGACGTCGCCGTCGAGACGTTCGTCGAACACCTCGACAGCGAGGTCGCGGAGAAGCGCACCGAGCCCGACTTCGTCGACGAGTAGATGGGGTGGCGCGACGGCGCCGAGGCGGGGACGTACGTCGCCGTCCTCCTCGCCGTGCTCGGCGTCCTCGCGTGGACGACCGGTGAGGCCGTGCTGTTGCCGAGCCTCGGCCCGTCTGCGTTCGTGCTCGCCGCCGTCGACGACCGGCCGCGGCGCGTGGTTCTCGGACAGCTAGTCGGCGCCGCGGTGGCGTTCGCCGCCGTGCTCGCGCTCGCGGACGGCGTCGCCCCGCTGCTGGACGCGCGTCCGTGGTCGCTGGCGGGCGGTCGCCGCATCGCCGCCGCGCTCGCCGCGACCGTCGCCGCAACCGCCGGCATGTACGGCACGAACAGCCTCCACCCGCCCGCGTACGCGACCGTGCTCATCGTCTCGCTGGGCATCGCGGACGCCGCGGTCGACGTGGCGGCGTTCGCCGCGGGCGTGTTCGTTCTCGTCGGAACACACCGCCTCGTCGATGCCTACGGGCCGTGGCGGCCGCCCTACTCGCCGTAGTCCACGTCGCCGCTGCGCTCGGTCTCCCGGAGGATGAACGGCCCGATGGAGAGCGTGCGCTTCGTGACGGTGACGACGCGGAGGATGTACGCCAGCAGGATGGCGAACGGCAGCACCGCGACCGTCGCTGCCGCGCTCACGAGCACCAGCGCGTGGCTGACCCCGAGGGTGCTCCCCGGGTACGCCGACGGGTCCACCAGTACGACGGCGGCGATTGACACCGCGAGCGCGGGCACCGCGGCGTACAGCAGCGTCCGCGAGAGGTCCGACAGCTCCCACTGGAAGTATAACGTCTTGAAGTGCTCGCGGGCCGGCCCGAACAGCGCCAGCGTGTCCAAGAGGTCCGCGAGCGCGGCCTCGGCGTCCTCGCCGAACTCGTCGCCGTGCTCGGCGCGGAGGCGCTCGCCGGCGTACAGCTTCCACGAGTAGTTGTAGTTCAGCGCCGCCCACACCACGTCGAAGTCGCCGAACTGCGCGCCGTCGAGCTGGTCGGTCACCGCGTCGGCGTTCCCCGTGAGGTTGGTCACGTACTGCTGGACGGCGTCGCCGGCGTCGCCGTCGGGCGCGGCGTCGGCGAGGGCGTGCGCCTGTTCGCTGGTCGCGGCGACCAGCCCGCGCAGGAACGCCGACGGCTCCGCGGGCGCGACGTCCATCCCGGCGGCGTCCGCGGCGTCGGCCCGGAATTCCATGGCCCCCTCCATCCGGTCGCGCTGGTCGCCCACCGCGCCGAGCTCTTGAGAGAGCACGAGCTGGCTCAGCGTCAACACGAGCGTGACGCCGGTGATGGTGGAGCCGACGAGCGCGTTGAACAGCGTCTCGTGGGGGTCGCCGTCGGTCAACAGCGCGTACGCCGGGGTCGGCAGCAGCGTCCCGACCGCGACCAGCGAACAGAACAACACGACGAGGAGCCCGCCGGCCACGGCGCGCCGGTCGGCGTCCAGTACGACCCAGAACCACCCGCTGTTGCGCGGGACGCGCTCGCGCATCCGGTCGCTGGGCCTGTCCTCGCTGCCGTCGGTCATACTCGCCCTTCGACGCACGCACGGAAAACAGTAGTTGTGGGGCCGCGCCCGGGTTACGCGCGCTCCTCTTCGCGGATGGCTTCGAGTTCGGCTTCGACGGCCTCGTCGTCGACGTCTTCGAGCGCCGCCCGCTCGACCTCGCCGAGGGCGTCGTCGGCCGCCGCGTCCGTCCCGTCGACGTCCACGTCGACGGCCTCCTCGCCGCGGACTTCCGCGCGCAGCGCGTCGAGTTCGGACTCGACGTCGTCGCCGCGCTCGGCGGCGAGCTCGCGGTCGATTCCGTCCTCGTCGGACAGCGGGTCGTCGAGGACGCCGCGCTCGCCGAGTTCGTCCAGCGCCGCGGCCCGCGCCTCCAACTCCTCGGTCTGGTCCTCCGCGCGCTCGATGGCGCGGGCGACGTCGTCGTCCCCGGCGCCGGAGACGGCCTCGGAGACCCGCGTCTTGGCGGCGGCGGCCTCGTGGCGCGCCTTCATCGTCTCCTTCTTCGTGCGGAACTGTTCGACCTTCCGTTCGAGGTCGTCGCGCTGCTCGGCTAACTCCCGCTGGGTGGCTTCGAGGTCCGCGATTTGGTCGTCGAGTTCGGCGACCTGCTCGCGCTTTGCGCGCTTCTTCTCAAGGGCGCGCCGCGCGAGGTCGTCGCGGCCCTGCTTGACCGCCTCCCACGCTTGGTCGTCGTGCTTCTCGACGTTCTGCGCGAGGCGCTCGCGCTGGACTTCGAGGCGCTTCTTCTGGGCGGTGAGGTCCGCCAGCCCCGTCTCGACGTCCCGCAGTTCGTCGCGCAGCCGCTGGTAGGAGTAGTCCAGCGTCTCGGTCGGGTCCTCCGCGGACCTGACGAGCCCGTGCAGCTTCGACCGGACCGCGTACGAGAGTCGTGATACGATACCCATACGCACGGCTTGGGGCTCTGGACGTATAATCTTCACCGCGCGCTCGAACGCAGTGAGAGCGCGCCAGTGGGAGCGGGAAGCACGTGCGCGACCACCGGGAGGCCACGGAGTGACAAACGGAGCGAACCACAGCCTACACGACGACCGGCGGCGAACGCCGCGGTATGCAACAGGAGACCGTGCTGGTGCCGGGCGCGCGGGACGTGGAGGCGACGCTTGATTCGCCAGACGGCGGCGCGTCGGCGTGCGTCGTCATGTGTCCGCCCCACCCCCAGCACCGCGGCCACCGCGGGGACGACCGCCTCGTCGCCGTCGCCGAGCACCTCGTCGAGGCGGGAATCGCGGCGTTGCGCTTCGACTACGGCGACTGGGACGAGGGGCTCGGGGAGCGCGAGGACGCCCGGAACGCCGTCCGGTGGGCGAGCGAGCGCTACGAGCGCGTGGGGCTGTTCGGGTTCAGCTTCGGCGGGTCGGTGGCGGCGCTCGCCGCGGCCAGCGTCGATGTCGACCTCTGTGCGGTGTCGCTGCTCGCGCCCACGGCGGAACTGGAAGCCGGACTGGACGCGGCGGCCGCGCTCGCGGAGGTCGCGGCGCCGCTACAAGTCGTGTACGCGACTCGGGACACGACGGCGGACTGGGAGCCGGTCGTGGCGGCAGCACGGAAACTGGACTGCGAGGTCGTGGAACTGGACGCCGACCACTTCTTCGTCGGGAAGACTGACCGCGTCGCGGAGGCGGTCGGGCCGTACCTCGCGGACGCCTGCTAGGGTTCGTCGACGGCGCGGAGCCACAACCCATTTCTCCGCGGTCGCCGACGTGGCGGGTATGCCGAAGCGTCGCTTCGAGGGCGTCTGGGAGTGGGTCGTGTTGACCGGCGACCGCCGCGTCGTCGCGGCCGCGCTGCTGGCGGCGTTCGCGGTGGCGTTCGGCCCCGTCGGCCACCTGTTCACCATCGGCGGCGCCGGCTCCCGCGACACGACGGTGCCGCTCGTGACGACGCTGCTGTCCGGGAACTTCGTGCTCGTCTCCATCGTCGTCTCCGTCAACTCCGTGTTCGTCTCCGGCGAGCAGGACCCGCTCGGCCAGCAGTTCGGCCGCGTCAAGGACACCGCGGAGTTCCGCCGCCAGCTGGAGTCGCTGGTGGAGGCCGACCACGTGCCCGCGAGCAGCGAGGGGTTCCTCCAGCTGCTGACCGGCGACATCGTCGAGCGCGGCCAGCGGCTCCAAGCCGAGATTCCGCCCGCGGACGTGGACGTTCGCGCGGACCTCGACGCCTACCTCGGGCACCTCGGCGAGGCGTCCGGCGACATGAACGACCGACTGCGCGGCGTCGAGCGCCCCCTCGAAATCGTGCTGGCGACCATGGAGTTCGACTACGCGCGGCAGGTCGACGACCTCCACCTGCTGCGCGCCGAGCACGGCGACGACCTCCCCGAGGACGCCGCGACCACGCTCGAAGAGATGCTGGACCTGCTGGAGTTCTTCGCGGTGGCGCGCGCGTACTTCAAGAGCCTCTACCTCCGCCGGGAGTTCGCCGCGCTGTCGAAGAACCTCGTCTACGTGGCGGTCCCCTCCATCGGCGCGGTGTCGTTCTTCCTGCTGCACCTCTCGGGGCTGCCCAGTACGCACTCGCTGGTGGTCGCGGTGCACGTCGTCGCGCTCGCGCCGTTCGCGCTGCTTTCGGCGTACGTCGTCCGTGTGGCGGCCGTCTCGCGGCGGACCGAGTCCCCCGGCCTGTTCCTGTTCGGCGACGGCGGCGAGGGGGTCCCGGGCGTCTCCTCTCGGTAAGCGTGACGTGCCAGCGGCTGGCGTACGACCGCCGTCCCGAAACCGTTTTTGCCACGCCCGCCGCACGGTCAGTATGCCGACGGAGACCGGGTACGACCCGACACTGGGAAGCAAGTTCGTGTTCGTTACTGGCGGGGTGATGTCCGGGCTGGGGAAAGGCATCACCGCCGCCAGTCTGGGCCGCCTTCTCTCGAACGCCGGCTTCGACGTCACGGCCGTCAAAATCGACCCCTACCTGAACGTGGACGCGGGGACGATGAACCCCTACCAACACGGCGAGGTGTACGTGCTCAAGGACGGCGGGGAGGTCGACCTCGACCTCGGGAACTACGAGCGGTTCCTCGACGTCGACATGACCTCCGACCACAACGTCACCACGGGGAAGGTCTACCAGAACGTCATCGAGCGCGAGCGCGCCGGTGACTACCTCGGGAAGACCGTCCAAATCATCCCGCACGTCACCGACAATATCAAGCGCCGCGTCCGCGAGGCCGCTGAGGGCTCGGACGTCTGCATCGTGGAGGTCGGCGGCACCGTCGGGGACATCGAGGGGATGCCGTTCCTCGAAGCGCTCCGGCAGTTCAGCCACGAGGAGGACGACGAGGACATCCTGTTCACGCACGTCACGCTCGTCCCGTACTCCCAGACGGGCGAGCAGAAGACCAAGCCCACCCAGCACTCCGTGAAGGAACTCCGGTCGATCGGTCTCCAGCCGGACATCCTCGTGGGGCGCTGCGAGGACAAGCTCGACCCCGACGTGAAGGAGAAAATCGCGCTGTTCTGCGACGTTCCCACGGACGCCGTCTTCTCGAACCCGGACGTCGAAGACGTCTACCACGTCCCGCTGGTCGTCGAGGAGGAGGGCCTCGACGAGTACGTGATGGAGCGCTTCGACATCACCGACGACGCGCTCCCGAAGGCCGAGCGCTCGACGGAGTGGCGCGACCTCGTCACCCGCGAGCGCAGCGGCGAGGTCGACATCGCGCTCGTCGGGAAGTACGCCCTCGAAGACGCCTACATGTCCATTCACGAGGCGCTCAAGCACGCCGGCCTCGAACGCGGCGTGGACGTGAACGTCCTCTGGGTGGACTCCGAGAAGATGAACGACGACCACCGCGAGCGCCTCGAAGCCGCGGACGGCGTCGTCGTCCCCGGCGGCTTCGGCTCCCGCGGGACGGAGGGGAAGATTCGCGCGATTCAGCACGCCCGCGAGCACGACGTGCCCTTCCTCGGGCTCTGTCTGGGCTTCCAGCTGGCGGTCGTGGAGTACGCGCGCAACGTCCTCGGCTGGGAGGGCGCTCACTCCGCCGAAATCGACGACGAGACGCCGTACCCCGTCATCGACCTGCTACCCGAGCAGTACGACCTCGAAGACCTCGGCGGGACGATGCGGCTGGGCGCCCACGAGACGGAAATCGAACCCGGCTCGCTCGCACACGAACTGTACGGCGACACGTCCTGCACGGAGCGCCACCGCCACCGCTACGAGGTCAACCCCGAGTACATCGACGACCTCACCGAGAACGGCCTGACGTTCTCCGGGGAGGCGGGCAACCGCATGGAGATTCTGGAGTACGACGACCACCCGTTCTTCTTCGGGACGCAGTTCCACCCCGAGTTCCGGTCGCGGCCGACCCGCGCGAGTCCGCCGTTCGTCGGCCTCTTGGACGCCGTGCTCGAAGCCACCGAGACGGAGCCGGAGGTGGTGAACTGATGGTGGACGTCGAGGAGTTCGTCGCGGACGCCAAGGAAGAAATCCGCGCGGAACTCGGCGACAGCACCGCCATCATCGCGCTGTCGGGGGGCGTCGACTCCTCGACCGCCGCGGCGCTCGCGTACGAGGCCGTCGGCGACCAGCTCGTCCCCGTCTACGTCGACACGGGTCTGATGCGGAAGGGCGAGACCGACGAGATTCGGGAGGTCTTCGACTACATGGACAGCCTCCGAATCGTCGAAGCGCAGGACCGCTTCTTCGACGAACTCGCTGGGGTGACGGACCCCGAGGAGAAGCGCCACGTCATCGGCGAGCAGTTCATCCGGGAGTTCGAGACGGTCGCCGACGAAGTGGACGCCGACTACCTCGTGCAGGGCACCATCTACCCGGACCGCATCGAGAGCGAGGGCACGATCAAGAGCCACCACAACGTCGGCGGGCTCCCCGAGCGCGTCGGCTTCGAGGGCATCGTCGAGCCGATGCGGGACCTCTACAAGGACGAGGTTCGGGAGGTCGCGCGCCACCTCGACCTCGAGGAAATCATCAGCGAGCGCATGCCGTTCCCCGGCCCCGGCCTCGCCGTGCGCGTCATCGGCGAAGCCACCCCGGAGAAAATCGAGGTCGCCCGCGAGGCGACCGCGGTCGTCGAGGAAGAACTAGAGGAGTACGACCCGTGGCAGGCGTTCGCCGCTGTCCTCGGGAAGGCGACGGGCGTGAAAGGCGACAACCGCGTGCACGGCTACGTCGTCGCCGTGCGCTCCGTGGAATCCCGGGACGGGATGACCGCGCGCGCCCAAGAGCTGGAGTGGGAGACCCTCCAGCGCCTCCAGTCGCGCATCGCGGGGACCATCGACAACGTCTCCCGCGTCGTCTACGACGTCACCCACAAACCACCCGCGACAATCGAGTACGAATGAAGGCCATCGTCGTCGGACCCGACCGCGGCATCGCCGACGCCCTCGAAGCCGAGGGCGTCGAAATCACCCGTCTCGAAGGCGTCGCCTCCGGGGAGCGCCTCGAAGACGCCGGCGTCGCGGACGCCGACCTGCTGGTCATCACGGACGCCGGCGAAGCCACCGCCGTCCCGGTCGCCCGCGAGCAGAACCCGGACCTGAAGACGGTCGCGTACACGCCCGACTCGATGCCCGAGTTCGTGAAGGGCGTCCTCGACCTCGCCGTCGACCCCGCGCTGTTGGACCCCGAGACGGTCGCCGAGGAGCTCGTCGAACCCGACAGCTAAGGCGCTCCGGCGGCTTCGTGCTGGCGTGTCCCTCGATTGCTACCCCGACCTCGCGCCCGAGACCGGCGAGGTCGTCACGGAGGAACTGTACTACTCGCCGGACGAACTCGTGAAGGCGTTCGCGCTCGGCCCCGGCGCCGAGGTCGAACCCCACGAGCACGGCGACCAGACGAACGCGTTCCACGTCCTCGAAGGCGAACTCGTCGTCGTACAGGGCGACAGCGAGGAGACAGTCGAGGCGCCGGGCGTGGTCGTCCACGAGCGCGGCGTCGCCCACGGCGCGAGAAACGAGAGCGACGACGTGGCGGTGTTCACGGCGACGATGGCGCCGATGGACTAGACGGAGAGCGCGACCGGGCGGCCGGGCCGCCGGCCCTCGCCGTCGACGGCCGCCGAGTGGGGGCTGACGTGTTCCCAGCAGACGAACTTCTCGACGCTGTCGGGCTCGTAGAGGAAGTAGTCGGCGGGCTTCGAGCACAGCGAGCACTCCGGGTCGCCGTCCGCGGCCTCGATTGCCGCCGCCAGCGCGGCCTCCGCGCTCGCGTCGTCGCCGCTGGAAGCCGGCATACCACCATTTTCGGCGCTCTCGGGCTTAAACTCTCGGGCAGTTCACGGGTAGAGGCGCTCCAGCACCGGAATCTCCTCACGGCGCTCCTCGCTCACGGCGTCCCACTCGATGCCTGCGGGCTTCTCGCTTGGGGCGTCCGCATCGATAACCCGCTCGGGCGTGACCGCGTAGTCCATCGGCACGTCGTGGTCGCCCGTCGGAATCTCGTCGTCGACGACTTGGCGCTCGTGGACGGTCGTCACCGTCGTCGTGTCGTCGTCTACGCGGCCGAACTCCCGGAGGAGCGCGAACTCTAAGTCGCTGTATCCCTCGCCCTTCCCGACGCGCTCCCCGCGCTCGGTGACTGCGACGCTCCCCGAGACCACGAGGTCCACCGGCTCCACGTCCTCCGGCCCCACTGGGTTCCCGTGCTCGCTGATGCCGCTGACCGTGGTGGCGTCGTCGATGTCCGCGACTTCGGCGGGGTCGAGGCGGAGGAAACACTGCTCGTCGCGCAGGCGGGGGACGGCGACGTAGACGGTCTTCCCCCCGCGCAGCGCCGCGCGGCGCACGGGCAACTGGGGAGCGTCCGGGTTCGCCTTCACCACGTCGGCATCCGCCCAGAACTCAGTTTCGGTGAGGCGGTCGGCGGCGTCGCTCGCGCCCGCGAAGTTCGGGATGCGGCCGTGGGGCGGGAACGGGAACCGCGCCTCGCCGCTGGCTTCGAGGTCGTCCCAGACGCGCTCGCGGAGCTGTTGCTTGTCCATGGTGGGTGTGGGTGCCGGCGGGACGTGAACCCACGGCTTCCCGAGGCGGAACTGCCCGCCGGCGCCGCCGTCCCTTTCCCCGCGCCGCCCCTCCGCTCGGACGTGACTGACCCGCAGATGACCGCGTACGTTATCGAGGAGTACGGCGACCCGGACGTCTTCACGGAGACGACCGTCGAGACCCCCGACCCCGGCCCGGAGGAGGTCCGCGTCGAGGTCGCCGCGACCAGCCTCAACCCCGTCGACTACAAGATTCGAGGCGGCCACATCCCGGACTTCGCGCCGCCGTTCCCGGCGACCCTGCACTGCGACGTGGCGGGCGTCGTGGACGCCGTCGGGGACGACGTAGAGGCCTTCGACGTGGGCGACGAGGTGTACGGGATGCCGGGCGGCGCGGGCCGGCAGGGCGCGCTCGCGGACTACGTCGTCGGGCACGCCGGCACGTTCGCGCCCGCCCCGGACACCATCTCCCTCGAAGACGCCGCCTCGCTCCCAGTCGTCGCCACCACCGCGTTGGAGATGCTCACCGACAAGGCCGACGTGGGCGAGGACAACGAAGTCCTCGTGTACGGCGCCAGCGGCGGCGTCGGCCACCTCGGCGTCCAGCTCGCCGCGGACCTCGACGCGACGGTCACCGCGACGGGCTCGACCGCCGAGAAGCGCGAACTCGCCGCGGACCTCGGCGCGGACGCGACCGTCGACTACACGACCACGGACGTGGCCGACTACACCGCCGAGTACGCCTCCGGCGACGGCTTCGACGTGGTGTTCGACCCGGTCGGCGACGACCACATCCAGACGGCCTTCGACGCGGTGCGGCCGTTCGGCACGGTCGTCACCACCGAGTCTAGCTCCACGCAGGACCTCTCGGCGATGCACGCCAACTCTCTCGAACTCGGGCTCGTGTTGGTCATCCTCCCCGTCCTGCGCGGGACCGGCCAAGACCGCATCGGCGAGGAACTGCGAGAAATCGCGTCGCTCGTCGACGACGGCGTCGTCGAGCCCGTCGTCTCCGAATACTTCACGTTCGACGAGGTGGCCGACGCCCACCGCCGCGGCGAGGCCGGCGACTTCCGCGGCAAGCTCGTGCTCACCCGCGAGTAGGCCGCGCGCGAACCGCGCCCCGCCCCGCGGAGCCACCGCGACCCCGTTCGGGCCGGCTCGCCGGGGTTTACTGCGATTAAATTCGGATTAATTGGGATTGAGACGCGCTTGCGGTCCGGAAATCCGGCTTCACGGCGTCACCCGTTCAAGTGGGCGGAGGGCCGAGCGTGGGTTGCGATGAACGCATCAAAGCTGCTCACGCTGGTCATCGCGGCGACCGTCCTCGTCGGCGGCGCCGCGGCGGCCGGCGCCGCGACCCCCGGCAACGCACCGACAGACGCACCCGGCGCGGGCAACGGGAACGCCCCCGACCACGCCGGCGACGGCGACTCGAACGCCGACTCGGACGCTGACGACGGCCACGGCAGCGAGGCCGCCGACGGTGCCGACGACCACGGCGAGAACACGGCCGACGCAAACGAGTCGGACGCGGAGTCCGACGACGAGGAGAACGAGACCGACGCTGGCCCCTCGGCGAACGCGCCCGCCCACGCCGGTCCAAGCGCGTCGATGAACGCTTCGAACGACACCTCGAACGCGTCGGCGAACGCATCTGACGCCGCCGCGAACGCGTCCGGCCCGGCGGCCAGCGCCGGCGAGCGCGGCCCGCCGACGGAGATGCCGGACCCGGTTCCGGAGCACGTCACGGCCGTCCACGAGCAGATTCAGTCGTTCCTCGGCGGTGAAATCGGCGACCTCGGGAGCGCGCTGAGCGGCCTGCTGGCCGACGACGCGCCCGACGAGTCCGACGACGAGGAAGTCGATGGCAACGAGACGGTGACAAACGAGACGGTCACGAACGAGACTGTCGACGACGAGACCGTCGACGTCGAGACGACCGACAACGAGACGGTCACCGACGACACGACCGACAACGAGACCGTGACCAACGAGACGACGACCACGGCCGCGAGCGTCGCGCCGCTCGCGTAACGACGCCCGGACGCGCCGACCGACTGCCGTTCTTTTCCGTGCGTGACCGACGCCGCGCAGCTACGCGTCCTCGCGGCTCGCCAGCCCGACGAGGTGGCCGATTTCGGGGACGACGACCTCCGCGGTGCCGAGTTCGGCGGCGTGCTCGCTGCCCGGCAGGCAGAACACGGGCACGCCGTCGGTGACGCCCGCGGTGGCGCGCGTCGCGACGACCTTCTCGCCGATTTCCTCGTAGGACTGCCGCCGAAACAGCTCGCCGAACCCCGGTAGCTCCTTGTCGAACAGCGGCTCCGCGGCCTCGACGGTCACGTCGTCGGGGGTGACGCCCGTCCCGCCGGTGGTGACGACGACATCGACGTCCTTGCGGCCGGTGAGGTTGTCGATGCCGCCCTGCACGCGGTCGTAGCTGTCGCGGACGAGCTCCCGCGTGACGACCTCGTGGCCGTCGGCCTCGAACGCCGCCGCGACGGCGTCGCCCGCGGGGTCGTCGTCTAGTGAGCGCGACGACGACACGGTCAGGACGGCGACGCCGACGCGCTCGACGTCGTGGTGGTGGTGGTCGTGGCTCTCGTCGCCGTGCTCGGCGGGCTCGCTCTCCTCTGTCAGCGGGTCGTCGGCGGACTCGTCGGGGTCGTCCGCCGGCGGTTCCTCGTCGTCGTCCCGTCGCGTCTCGCGGGATTGGAAGTCGACCATGGCCGTGAGTTCGCTCTCCGGCGGGAAAAGGGTGGACCCCACAGTTTTGGTCGGGGGCCGCGACGCCACGCGCATGCAGGCAGTCCAGTTCGCGGGCCACGGCGGAACCGAGGTCGTCGAGTACGGCGAAGTCCCCGACCCGGAGGTCGGCCGCGGGGACGTGCTCGTGGACGTGAAGGCGGGCGCGCTCAACCACCTCGACGTGTGGACGCGCCGCGGGATGCCCCAACTCGACTTGGCGATGCCCCACGTGCCGGGCAGCGACGCCGCAGGCGTCGTCGTCGAGACCGGCGCGGACGTGACGCGGTTCGGCGAGGGCGACCGCGTGGCGGTGTCGGCGGGCGTCTTCTGCGGGGACTGCGAGTTCTGCCGGGACGGCGACTACCCCCTCTGCACGTCGTTCCACGTGCTCGGCGAGCACGTCCCGGGCGTCCACAGCGAGTACGCCGCGGTGCCCGAGGACAACCTCGTCCCGGTACCTGAAAACGTCGAGTGGGAGACGGCGGCGGCCGCGCCGCTGGTCTTCCAGACGGCGTGGCGGATGCTGCACACGCGCGCCGACATCGAGGCCGACGAGAAAGTGCTGGTGCTGGGCGCGAGCGGCGGCGTCGGCCACGCGGCGGTCCAGATTGCCGCCCACGCGGGCGCGGAGGTGTACGCGACTGCGAGCAGTCCGGAGAAGCTCCGGTACGCCGAGGAAATCGGCGCGGAGCACGCCATCGACTACACGGAAACCGACTTCGCCGACGAGGTTCGCGCGCACACCGGCAAACGCGGCGTGGACGTGGTCGTCGACCACGTCGGGGAGGCGACGTGGAGCGACTCGCTGCGCTCGCTGGCGAAGGGCGGGCGGCTGGTGACCTGCGGCGCGACCTCCGGCGGCCGGCCGGAGACGCACGTCCAGCGGCTGTTCTGGAACCAGCTGTCGGTGCTGGGCTCCACGATGGCGACGCCCGGGGAGGCCGACGACGCGCTCTCGCTGGTGTGGGACGGCACCTTCGACGTGCGGATTCGGGACGTGCTCCCGATGAGCGAGACCGCGCGGGCCCACGAGCGACTGGAGAACCGGGAGGGCTTTGGGAAGGTAGTCGTAATCCCCGACAGCGAACGCTAATGGTGACCCACGACCCCCGCGAGGACCACGACGACGCCGGCGGCATGAGCGAGCGAGCGCAGTGGTTCGTCGTCGCCGCGCTCGTCGTCTCCGGCGTGCTCGCGCCGCTGTACCTCTACGTCGTCGGCCCGGGGAGCTTCGGGCTCGGCTACCGGGACACGTACCTCGCGGTGCCGATGATTCCCGCGGTCCTGCTGGGCGCAATCGGCGTCTGGACGGCGGTGCGCGGCCAGTAGCGGTTCAGTCCTCGCGCAGCGCGACGGTCTCGGGCTCGAAGCGCTCGCCGGTCCACGTCCACGCGTCCAACAGCGGGGGGCGCGCGGCCAGCGACGCGAGCACGTAGACGTACCCCGGCCACGACGCCTCCGCGCGGTCGGTGTCGCTCATTCTGGCCGGGCCGGCCGGATGGGAGTGGTAGAAGCCGACGACCTCCCGGCCGGTCGCGGCGGCCTCGTCGAAGACCGCGAGCGTCGCCTCCGAGTCGAGTTCGTACGCGACGCGGGGCGCGTCCGCGACGTTCGGGACGCGGCGGACGGCCTCCGCGAGCACGCGGTCGCCGTCGCGGCGGCCCAGCAGCGCGCCGCAGGCCTCCCGCGGTTCGTCCGCTCGCGCGTGGTCGAGCACCGCGTCGTAGGCCGCGCGTCGGAGTTCGAGCACACCCGTGCTTCGTGGCGGAGGCGGAAAAATCCGCCCGACGGCTCGCGTTACTCGCGGGTGCCGTCCGGCACGGGGTCGGCGTCGCCCTCGAAGTCCCGGCGCATCGCAATCTCGAACCACGGGCAGAGCCGGAGCTGGCGGTAGTAGCGGGGGTTCTCGTAGAGGTCCTCGTAGTCCGCCCAGAGGACGCCGCCGACCTCCTCGGGGTCGGGGTCGAGGCTCGTGTCCGAGAGCGTCGCCACCAGCACCGCGCAGACCTCCCATTCGAGGCCCTCGTCGAGGTAGTGGCGCTTGTACTCGAAGCGGTCGGTGACTTCGAGGTCGTCGTACTGGTCGGGCGTGATGCCCAGTTCCTCTTCGAGGCGCTCCCGTGTGGCCTCCTTCTGGCTCTGGCCCTCGACGGGGTGGCTGGCGACGGTGCCGTCCCAGTGGGTGTCCCAGAGGCGCTTGCGGGCGGCGCGCTGGGCGAGCAGCACGCGGCCGTCCTCGTCGAACAGCAGGCACGTGAACGCGCGGTGGCGGACGCCGTCGCCCGTGTGGGCGTCGAGGCGGTTCACGAGCCCCTCCTTCTCGTCGTAGGCGTCGACGGCCACGACGTCCTGTTCGGCGTTCTCCGCGGTCTCGTCGGTGCGCGCGGACTGGACGGGCGCGTCGGGCCCTGAGTCGCTCATGGCGTCACCGACGGGTACGTGCGTAAATAGCGCTTCGACTCGGGGCGGTCACCCCATCTTCTCGTCAAGGATGAGGCGGGTCTTCGTGGAGACGACTTCCTCCTGCTCGCGGGCCTTCGAGACGAGTTCGTTGACGCCGCCGGTGTCGGTGGCGTCGACGACGAGCACGATGTCGTCCTCGCCGGAGACCTGCCAGACGAAATCCACGGGGTCCCACTCGACCATGCGGTCGCCGACCTCGTGGGTGTCGACGTCCATCGCCACGCCGATCTCTATCATCGCCTTCACGTTGCCCGTGGAGGTGGCGACGGTGAACCGCTCGATGACGCCCGCTTCGAGGAGGCTGTCGACGCGGTTGCGGACGGTGCCCTCGCTGACGCCGATGTCGTCGGCAATCTCCGTGTAGGGGGTTCGGGCGTCCCGCCGGAGCGCGTCGAGGATGCGCCGGTCGATGTCGTCCATGCCCCAGTGTTGGGGCCCCAGACGAAAAGTATTGCGAAATTCGTAACTCAGCTACGAAAGCAAGATTTATACTCCGGCCACGCGTTTGAATCTCGTAATGTCGGACGCCTACCTCGCGTTAGAGACCGGCGACGTGGTCGAAGCCAACGCCCGCTCCCCCGGGCAGGCGCGAGGCGAACTCGTGTTCACCACCGCGTACACCGGATACGAGGAGAGCCTCACAGACCCGTCCTACGAGGCGCAAGTGCTCACGTTCGCGTACCCGCTCATCGGAAACTACGGCGTCCGCGAGGAACGCTTCGAATCCGACCGCGTCCACCCCAGCGCCGTCGTCGCCCGCGAACTCACCGACGACGTCGCAGCGTGGCTCACGGAGGAGGGCGTCCCCGCCGTCGACGGCCTCGACACCCGCGACCTCGTCCTCGACATCCGCGAGGGCGGCGCGATGAAGGTCGGCATCGCCGCCGGCCCCGACGCCACCCCCGAGGACGCCCGCGCGCAACTCGACGACTGCCCGCACATGAGCGAGGTCACGGACATCGGGAGCTACGTCAGCGTCGACGAGCCCGAGGTCCACGGCGACGGCGACACCGACGTCGCGCTCGTCGACTGCGGCGCGAAGGGCTCCATCGTCTCCTCGCTGGTCGAGCGCGGCGCCACCGTCCACGTCCTCCCCTACGACACCACGCCCGCCGAACTCGCGGCCGTCGACCCGGACGTGCTGTTCATCTCGAACGGCCCGGGCGACCCCGCGAACTTCGAGGCCGCCGAGGCGCTCGTCTCCGAGTTCGTCGGCGAGCTCCCGGTCGCGGGCATCTGCCTCGGCCAGCAGGTCGTCGCCCGCGCGCTCGGCGGCACCACCGAGAAGATGGACTTCGGGCACCGCGGCGTCAACCAGCCCGTCCTCGACTACGACTCCGGGCGCGTCGTGATGACCACGCAGAACCACGGCTACACGGTCGCCGAGCCCGGCGACCTCGAAGTCACGCAGATCAACGTCAACGACGACACCCCCGAAGGGTTGGACTCCGAGGAGCTGGACGTCATCACGCGCCAGTACCACCCCGAAGCCAACCCCGGCCCCCACGACAGCCTCGACTTCTTCGACGACGTGCTCGCGCTGGCCACGGACGCCACGACGGTCACCGCGGACTAACCCAACGGTAGTTTTTCTCCGGCCGCGAGCCCGCGGCGCTGTTTCGTCTCGCTCCCGAGTAGGCCCCACCGAAGATATACATTTCTCCCGGGAGAACGAGAAATTAATGTCGGAGTCCGTCTTCTCGGAGAACCAGTTCACGTTCCGCGAGTGGCACGCCGGCGTGCTCGGCGCCGCCGTCGGCGCGTTCGCCGGCTACCTCCACGCCATCGACTACACGAATCTCGGCGTCGGGCTCGCGGTCGTGTTCGTCGCGGCGGCGCTGGGCCTCCGGCGCTACGGCAGCGTCGCCGGCCGCACCGTCCGCCGCGAGCCGTGGTACGCGCTGGCCGCGTTCGTCGCCGTGGGCGGCGTCGTGCTCGCGGTCGCGTGAGTCAGCCCCACTGCTCGTCGCGAATCGGGCGGTCGCCGACCGGCAGCACGTCGAGGTCGTCGTCGTGGTGGGCGACGCCCTCGACCATCGCTTCGGCGCTCTCGACGGTGGAGAGGTAGGGTACCTCTTCCTCGACGGCGGTTTCGAGGGCGTCACGGTCGTCGGAGACCACGAAGTCCACGTCGCCGCGGCGAATCGCCTCCGAGAGGTCGTCGAAGGTCTGCACGTCGAAGTGCTCCTCGAAGCCGCTGACCGGGAGGTCGACGACCGCGGTGCCGCCGATTTCGGGGTCGTTGCCCGCGGCGCGCTGGGCCTTCCAGTACGCCAGCCCGGGCTCGCTTGCGGTCCCCATCACTTCGCCCGTGGACTTCATCTCGGGGCCGAGGCGGGGGTCCGAGCCCGGCAGGCGGTCGAACGGCAACACGACCTCCTTGACGCTGTACTGCTCGGGGACGCCCTCGCTGACGTCGAGGTCGCCGAGCGAGTAGTCGGCCATCACTTTCGCCGCGAGCTTCGCAATCGGGACGCCGGTCGCCTTCGAGACGAACGGCACCGTCCGCGAGGAGCGCGGGTTCGCTTCGAGGACGTACACCTCGCCGTCCTGCACGGCGAGCTGGACGTTCAGCAGGCCGACCGTGTCCAGCGCGGTGGCGATGTCCTCGGTGACCTCGCGCACGCGACCGAGCGTTTCGTCGTCCAGCGAGCGCGGCGGAATCGTACAGGCGGAGTCGCCGGAGTGGACGCCCGCGGTCTCGACGTGCTCCATCACGCCGCCGATGAGCACGTCCTCACCGTCGGCGACGGCGTCCACGTCGAGTTCGACGGCGTCCGCGAGGAACTCGTCGACGAGGATGGGCTTGTCCGGGCTGACCCGGACGGCCTCCTCCATGTAGTGCTTGAGCTCCTCGTCGCTGTGAACCACGTCCATCGCGCGCCCGCCGAGCACGTAGCTCGGGCGCACGAGCACCGGGTAGCCGATGTCGTGGGCGAGGTCGAGGGCTTCGGCCTCGCTGGTCGCGGAGCCGCCCGCCGGCTGGCTGATGCCGAGTTCGTCCATCAGGACGTTGAAGCGGTCGCGGTCCTCCGCGAGGTCCATCGCCTCGACGCTCGTGCCGAGAATCTCGGCGCCGAGGCCGCGGCGCTCGATCTCGTCCTGCAGGGGCTCGGCGATGTTCACGGAGGTCTGGCCGCCGAACTGCACCATCACGCCGTCGGCGTCGGTGGCCTCGACCACGTCCGCGACCTCCTCGGCGGTGATGGGCTCGAAGAACAGGCCGTCGCTGGTGTCGTAGTCCGTCGAGACCGTCTCGGGGTTGTTGTTCACGACGTGAGCCTCGACGCCCGCCTCGCGGAGCGCGCGCACCGCGTGCACCGAGCAGTAGTCGAACTCCACGCCCTGCCCGATGCGGATGGGGCCGCCGCCGACGACGACCACGGAGTCGACGTCGGTGTCGACGCGCAGTTCGCCCGCCGCGGCGTCGCCCTTGAGCGGCCCGCTGAACCACTCGGGGCGGCGCGACGAGTAGTAGTACGGCGTCTGCGCCGCGAACTCGCCGGCGCACGTGTCCACCTGCTTGTACGAGCGGCCGGGGACGTTCTCCTCGACCTCGGTGACGCTCGCGCCCGCGCCGTCCGGAGTGAGTTCGTCCTCGGGCTCGTCGGCGGCCGCGGGCAGCCACGACGCGTTCGCGTCGTCGAAGTCCTCGCCCGCGATTGCCGAAATCTCGTGGTTCGTGAAGCCCGTCGCCGCGGCCTCAGTGAAGTCGCCCTCGCTGGCGGCGTCGGCGGCCTCCGCGACGTTCTGGAAGCGCTCCAGATACCACTCGCGGAAGTTCGTGAAGTCGTTGACCTCGTCGACCGTGTAGCCGCGGTCGAACGCCTCGAAGACCGCGTACGGGCGGTCCGGGGACGGCGTCTCCAGATAGTCGGCTTCCAGTTCGTCGTCGCTGACGCTCGCCCAGTCCACGTCGGGGTCGTACTCGCTGGAGCGCAGCGCCTTCAGGAGGCTCTCCTCGAACGTGCGGCCGATGGCCATCGCCTCCCCCGTGGACTTCATCGCGGTGCCGAGCGTGAAGTCCACGTCCGGGAACTTGTCCTTGGGCCAGCGCGGCACCTTCGTCACCACGTAGTCGATTGCGGGCTCGAAAGCGGCGGTGGTCTCGCCCGTGATTTCGTTGTCGATTTCGTGGAGGCGCTTGCCGAGCGCGACCTTCGCGGTGACGCGAGCGATCGGGTAGCCGGTCGCCTTCGACGCCAGCGCCGACGAGCGGGAGACGCGCGGGTTCACCTCGACGACGCGGTACTCGCCGCCGGGCGTGCCGTCGTCGCGCCACGCGAACTGGATGTTACAGCCGCCCTGAATGCCGAGGTCGCGGATGACTTCGAGCGCCACGTCGCGCATCTCTTGGTGGCCGTCGTCCGGGATGACTTGGCTGGGCGTGACGACCGTGGACTCCCCGGTGTGGATGCCCATCGGGTCGATGTTCTCCATGTTGCAGATGATGATGCAGGAGTCGTCGGCGTCCCGCATCACCTCGTACTCCAGTTCCACCCAGCCCTCGATGGACTCGGTGACCAGCACCTCGTCGTTCCGGGAGAGGCGCAGGCCCTTCCGCACGCGAGCGACGAGTTCGTCCATGTCGTTGACGACGCCGGAGCCGCTCCCGCCGAGCGTGTACGTCGTGCGCGCGATGACCGGGAGCCCGCCCACCTCGTCGGCGGCGGCTTCGACGCGCTCGCGGAGCGCGTCCTCGTCGAACGCCTCGACGGACTCGCCCTCGTCGAGCGTGATGGTCGTCGACGCCGGGACGGGCTCGCCGAGGTCCTCCATGCGCTGGCGGAACAGGTCGCGGTCCTCGGTCGCGTAGATGGTGTCCAGCGGCGTCCCCATGATGTCCACGTCGTACTCGTCGAGGACGCCCTCCTCGGCGAGCTCGGCGGTGACGTTCAGCCCCGTCTGGCCGCCCAGCCCGGCGATGACGCCGTCCGGGTTCTCTTGGGCGATGACCTCCGCGATGGCGTCGGTCGTGATGGGCTCGATGTACACCGCGTCGGCCATCTCGGGGTCGGTCATGATGGTCGCCGGGTTGGAGTTGACGAGCACGACTCGCACGCCCTCCTCCTGCAGCGCCCGGCACGCCTGCGCGCCGGAGTAGTCGAACTCAGCCGCTTGTCCGATCTGGATGGGGCCGCTCCCGATGAGCAGTACCGTGCGGTCGTCGTGCTCGCTCATTTCTACTCGTTCGGAGTTCGCCCATCGTAATAAGCTCCGCGGAATGGACAGAAGTTCGAAGTCGAGTTACGAAAATCGAAGTTACAGGGCGCGGCGACGACACCACCGGCTGAACGGCGCTACGGGACACACGCAGCAGAAGAATCGAAACCAGACGCCGGACTGCTCGCCGACAGCCGCGTTACGCCGGCGTGTCGTACTCGTCTTCGAAGTTCCGGCGGACACGTCCGCCGGCGTCCCGTTCGCTGCGCTCCCGGGACTCCCGACGGGATTTCGAGGACGAAACTCACGCAGGGGTATCGTACTCGTCCTCGAAATCCCGCTGCGCGCGGTACGCCTCCACGAACTCGCTCACGTCGAACTCCTGCATCTGCTGTTCGAACTCGCTCTCGGTGCCGCTGTCGTCGGCGTGGCTCACGGCGTGGTCCATCAGTTCCACGACCAACTCCACGACGACCTCGTGGAGCTCTCGGGCTTCGAGGTCCGTCACCCACAGCAGCGCGTAGCCGACGCTCCCGTTCTCGCTTTCGTCGACGGCCACGATGTCCTCGGGGAGCTGCTCCATCACCGCGCCCATCAGGTGCGGCGTCCCGAACTCCTCGAACTCGTCGTCGGGCGCGGGCGTCACCGCCTCCTTCAGCACCGCGACGATGTCCTCGGGCACGAACCGCGACGGCGGATGCATGTCCATCACGACCGCGTGCGTCTCCCCGCAGGAGCACTCGTACTCCCGCATCCCCAAGTCGAAGTCCTTCACGTGAGCCTGCTCCCCGCACGGGAGGTCCACCCACGCGTCGTCGTCCTCGGCGCCCGGTACGCGCGGCTCGGTCATTGTCCCTTGGTTGGCTCGCCGTCCGGTTAAGCCCCCCGAACGCGACCGCCCGAATCTTCTTCCCGGCGGTCCGCGTCGGTCCGAGCATGGCCGCCATCGAACTCCGCGACCTCACCAAGCGCTACGGCGACCTCGTCGCCGTCGACGGCGTCTCCTTCGAGGTCGAGGCCGGCGAAGTGTTCGGGTTCCTCGGGCCGAACGGCGCCGGCAAGACCACGACCCTGCGCACGCTGTTGGGGATGCAGGCGCCCACGTCGGGGAGCGTCTCCGTCCTCGGCTACGACACGACCGTCGAAGACCAGCGCCTCGACGCGCTCGCCGACACCGGGTTCCTCCCGAGCAATCCCCAGTTCGACGAGCAGGCGACGGGCCGCGAGGTCTTGGACCTCCACGAGTCGCTGAAGGGCGGAAGCCGACGCGCCGACCTCGTCGACCGGTTCGAGCCGCCGCTGGACCGCCCGGTGCGCGAATACTCCACGGGGAACGTCCAGAAGCTCGGCGTCGTGCAGGCGTTCATGCACGACCCCGACGTGGTCATCCTCGACGAGCCCACGTCGGGGCTGGACCCGCTGTTGCAGGACCGGTTCAACGAGTTCGTGCGCGAGGAGCGCGCCCGCGGCGTCACCGTCCTCTTCTCCAGCCACGTGCTCGGCGAAGTGCGGCGCATCTGCGACCGCGTCGGCGTGCTCCGCGACGGAAAACTCGTCGCCGTCGAGGACGTCGAGACGCTGCTGGACCGCAGCGGGAAGCTCGTCCGCGCCCGCGTCGTCGGGGATCTGCCGCCGGACGCCTTCGACATCCCCGGCGTCTCGGAGGTCACGCGCCGCTCGACCGACGGCGCGACTCGGGTGTCGTTCACGTTCACTGGCGACGTGGACGCGCTCGTCGACGAACTCGACCGCTACCCACTAGAGGAGCTGGACGTGGAGGAAGCGCCCCTCGAAGAGGTCTTCCTCGACTTCTACGGGGGTGACGAGGGTGCTTGAACTCGCGGCGTACGGCGCCCGGAAACGACTGAAGGGCGCGCTCGCGCTCGCGGTCGGCCTCTCGGCGTTCAGCGCGATGTACGCGGCGTTCTTCCCGTCGCTGACCGGCAACCTCGACCTCGGCTCGTACGTCGAAGCGCTCCCACCCGCGTTCGTCGAGGCGTTCGGCCTGCGCGCGTTCAACACCATCGAGGGCTTTCTCGCCACGGAGCTCTACCAGTTCGCGTGGGTCATCCTGCTCGGCCTCTACCTCGCGTACAGCGGCGCCTCCCTGATTTCCGGCGACGTGGAGAGCGGCCGCATGGACGTGTTGCTCTCGCTGCCCGTATCGCGCGCTCGTCTCGTCGCCGAGCAGTACCTCTCGCTCGTCCCGGGGATTCTCCTCGTGAACGCCGTCGTCGCCGCGGTGACGTGGGTCGCCACACGCGTCATCGGCTACCCCGTCGGAACTGCCGACCTTGCGGTCGTCCACCTGCTCTCGCTGCCGTACTTGTTCGCGTGCGCCGCCGTCGGGCTCGCGTTCGGCGTGCTCGCCGACCGCGAGAGCGTCGCCCAACGCGCCGCGATAGCGACCGTCTTCGGGCTGTTCCTGCTGGAGTCGGTCGTCACGAACACCGACTACGCGTGGGCCGGGGCGGTCGCGCCGATGCGGTACTTCGACCCCACCGCCATCCTCGTCGACGGCGCCTACGACCTCGCCGGCGCGGCAATCCTCGTCGGCGCGACGCTGGTGCTCGTGGCAGCCAGTCAACTGCACTTCCGCCGGAAGGACGTGAACTGACAGCAGAGCAGTGGAGGGGCATCCGCAAGCCGAGCGGATTGAAAAGCCCGAGGCGAGCGGTTCACTCCGCGAACGAAGTGAGCGGAGGCGCAAGGACGACCGTAGGGAGGACGACGCGCTTTTCCCCAAGTTTTTGCGCGAGTGGGACCGGGAGTCCCGCTGGCCGTGCGAACGGGCGCTCCGCGCCCGTGAGCAGACGAGCGGCCGGACGCCGCGAGCGCTGGAAAAAGTGGGCTACGGCCAGTCGTCGCGGGCTTCGGCCTCCTCTGGTTCGTCGTCGTCGGTCTCGCTGGCGAGCTCCCAGTCGGCGTTCGCGGCGGCGTCCTCCAGCGAGAGGTACTCCCAGCCGACCTCGTCGGCAAGCGCGCGGTCGTCGTCGTCGACGCCGATGAAGACGTGGCGCTCGGTGTCGAACTGGCGCTTGACGGATTCGAGGCTCTCCTCGCGGCCCTTCGGTCCCGAGAAGAAGTCCTGTCGGATGCGGCGTTTGCGCGTGAAGTTGGTGACGACGTACGTGGGCTCGTCGGAGACGACGCCGACGTACTCGGTCCACTGGCGCGCGCCCGCGAACGCGGTCCCGGGTTTCGCGAGTTCCTGAAGCGCGGACAGCTCGAACGCGAGGGTCATGTCCGTGCTCCCGCCGGATTGGCTCATGGCCGAACGTCGGGCGCGAACGGGAAAAACGGCTTCGGTCGCGGACCGCGTTACTGCGCGAGGTCGAGGCGGTAGTAGCCGGTGAACCGGACGACTTCGCCGTCCGCGAGGTCGTCGGCGACCTCCTCGGGAATCGTGACGCCGCCGTCGACGGCGTCCGGGAGGGCGGCCTGTGCTCGGTCGTGGAGTTCGTCGTAGTCGCGGACCGTCTCTTCGACGGTCGTGGGCGCGGTCTCGGTTGCTTCCAGGATGGGGTTCATGTGCTCACCGGCAGTACCGTGTGCCGTGTGAACGTATGTCACGAAAGAACGTAAAGGTATCGGCAGTCGGTCGTGTCGAGTGCGCGACAGCGAGTCCGAGAGAGAATCAGCGACGGCCGAGCGGGCCTACTGCTCCTGCGGGAGCGCGAGCTCGTCGATTTCGAAGTTCTCCTGCAGGAGGACCTCCTGCTGGTCGGCGACGACGGCCTCGTCCTTGATGAGCTGCTTGTACTTCGACTGCGGCGCGAGGTTCCCGATGAGCACGCCGCCGATGAGCTTGCCGTCCTTGAACGCGAGACGGCGCCACTCGGTGTCGCTGTACTTGCGCTCGCAGAACTCGTCGCCCATCGTCGGGAAGCCAAAGGAGAGGAACGGGAAGTCGAAGTGCGTAATCGAGTACGAGGACACCCAGCGGAACGGCTCGATGTCCACGTCGTGGCCCTCGTCGGCGAGCATCGTCCGGCCGGCGAGCGCGCCCTGCTGTTTCGCGGACCCCCACGAGCCGTTCTGCGCGCGCTCGTCCATGATGGTGTCCCAATACTGAGTGATGTCGCCCGCGGCGTAGATGTCGTCGACGTCCGTGCGCATGTACTCGTCGACGTGGACGCCGTTCTCGATGGTCGCCTCCGTGTCTTGGAGGATTTCGACGTTGAAGTCGAGGCCGATGGCGACGCCGACAAAGTCCGACTCGTGGCGGTCGCCGTTCCCGTCGACGGTGGCGACGACTTCGCCGTCGTCGTTCGTCTCGAAGTGGTCAGCGCCGGACTCGAAGACCGGCTCGATGCCCATCTCGCGGAGGCCGTCGTGGATGATTTCCGCGCCCTCGCTGGTGAGCGCGTACCGCCACCAGCGATCGCCGCGCATCAGGTACTTCGCGTCCACGTCCTGCCCGCCGCAGATGGCCGCGAGGTCGATGCCCAGCAGGCCCGCGCCGACGACGACGCCCGTGTCGGCGTCCTCGGCGTGCTCGCGAATCTGGCGGGCGTCCTGGAACGTCCAGAAGTGGTGGACGCCCTCCGCGTCGGAGTTCTCCACGGGAAGCTGGTTCGGCGTGCCGCCCGCCGCGACCAGCAGCTTGTCGTAGCCAATCTCGTCGCCCTCGTGGGTCTGGACGGTGTGGGCGTCGGGGTTGACGTCGGTGACCAGCGTGTTCAGCTGGAGGTCGATGTCGCGCTCGTCGTACCAGTCGGTCTCGTGGATGCTGATGGGGGCTTCCGGGAGCTTCCCCTTGGCGAACTCCTTGATGAGAATCCGATTGTAGAGGGCCTCGCCCTCGTCTGTGACGACGGTGACGTCGGCGTCGGGAGCCTCCTCGCGGATGGCTTCCGCGGCGGAGCTGCCCGCGATACCGTCGCCGATTATCACGTAGGACTCGCTCATAGTCGGCCTGTCGACTTCCGGGTTAAAGTGGATTGCTATCTCTCCGGCGCGGCGAGAATGTTGCGCGAACGCGCCGCACGCTGTCGATTACGCTCCGGGCGACCGACGCGACCGACGCGTCGGGACGTTCTTTAGGCGCGCGTCCGTACGGGCGAACGTGAAACTCCACCAGAACGCCAAGCACTTCGCGTCCCGGAAGGCGCTGGAACTGCCCGGCGTGCGGTCGGTCGCCAAGAAGGGGCTGGTCGACCTCCACGTCCGCATCTTCTCGGGGAAAGCCGACGAGGCCCGCCGCGAGGAGCGCCACGACCACCTCGACGACTTCTTCGACGCGACGATGGACATGTACCTCGCCGCGCTCCAAGCCGGCTACACGGAGGCCGAAGCCCGCGAGACCACGCACATCGTGGCGAACTTCGACTTCTACAACCACGGCTGGGCGGAGATGCTGGAGTTCCCGCCCGCCGAGCTGAGCGACCACTACGAGCGCTACGAGGCGTTCTTCGACGCCCACGGTATCAGCGTCGACGACCCGCTGGGCGAGTTCCGTCCCGCCGACGGAATCGCCGACGCGCCGGCGACCCCCGAGCGCCTCGACGACGCCGACTTCGAGCACACCGAGGGCGGCTACGCCGACGACGTCTACGTCGAGACCGACGACGGCGAGATACAGCGCGGCGACATCGAGGAACCCGACGACGTGGACCCGGCGAAGAGTCCCGGGACGTAGGAGCTACTTCTCGCCGGCGATGCGGTCGGCGCACTCGTAGCCGGCGACGATGCCGCCGTTCAGGGAGCGCTCGGGGTACTGGGCGCGCGAGGCCATCCCCGCGTAGTAGATTCCGTCCGCGACCTCGCCGTCGAGGTGGTACGGAATCACCATGTCGAGGTAGCCGCGCTCGTAGACCGGGGCCGTCCGGGGGTTGCGCGCGGTCGACACCCAGTTCACGTGCGAGCGGTCGAACTCGGGGAAGAGGGCCTCGATGCCGTCGAGCCAGTGCTCGGCGACCTCGTCGTCGCTCATCTGCCAGACCGGGTCGTCGGGGCTCTGGATGTACTTCGGGACGTACAGCAGGTGTTCGCCGCCGTAGCGCTCCGGCGGCACGAAGTTCGTGTGCTCGATGAGCGCGCCGAAGGGCGCGTCGTCGGCGATGTTCAGCCAGTACGTGTCCGTCAGCGAGCGGTCCATGCTGACGACCGAGCAGACCGTTCCCTGAAACGTGATGTCGCACTCGTAGCCGGTGAGGGCTTCGAGGACGTTCGGCATCGCGGCGACGACGACGGCGTCCGCGTCGACGGTCTCGACGTTCGTGAAGCCGTCCTCGTCGGGCGCGTGCTCGACGGTCACCGACTGGAGTTGGCCGCCCGCGGTGTCGACGTTCGTCACGCGGGCGTTCGTGTCGATGTGCTCGCGGCCCACGTCCTCGACGAGCGCGTCGTTCAGGCGGCCGAAGCCGCCGTCGAGGTAGCCCAGCGGCTCGCCGCGCAGGAGGTCGCGCTCGCCGCGGAACTTGATGCGGCCGAGCAGCCACGCCGCGGAGACGTCCGCCATGCGCTCGCCGAACTTCGCTTCGAGGAGGGGCTCGAAGAACGTCTCGTAGACGTTGCGCGTGGTGTGCTCGATGCAGAACTCCTTGACCGGCACGTCCTCGAAGTCCTCGAGGCGGTCGTACGTGTCGAAGGAGGGGAAGCCGCCGCGCACGTCCACGTCCAGCGTGAGCATCCCGAGGCGGAACTTGTCGTAGAGGCTCCAGTGGGGGAACGCCAGAATCTCCCACGGCTTGTCCATCGGGTGGACGGTGCCGTCGACGTAGTAGGCGTTCTTCCCGATTGGCCACTCCAAGTCGTCGCCGAGCCCGAGTTCCTCCAGCAGTTCGACGATGGTCCCCTCGCTGGCGGAGAGGTGGTGGTAGAACGTCTCGATGGGGTCGCCGGCCGTCTCCGTGGTGGCGGCGAGGCCGCCGACCGTGTCGGAGGCTTCGAAGACGCGCACGTCGTGGCCGTGGCCCTGCAAGCGGCGAGCGGAGGCCAGCCCCGCGATGCCGCCGCCGACGATGGCAATCATGCCGAATGCTCGGTCGCGGCTCCGGGTTAACGTTGTGGTCGCCGCCGGGTTGCGGAGTCCGCTACGCTTTTGCGAGGGCCCACGCAACGGTGGGGCATGGTTACCGTCCGCGCGCCGGCGACGAGTGCGAACCTCGGCAGCGGCTTCGACGTGTTCGGGGTGGCGCTCGACCGACCTGCGGACGTCGTCCACGTCGAGCGGGCCGCCGAGACGACGATAGACGTGACCGGGATGGGCGCGGACTTCATCCCGGAGGAGCCGGCGGACAACACGGCGGGCGTGGTCGCCGAGGAGCTCGGCGCGCCCGCCCACATCAGCATCGACAAGGGCGTCCGGCCGTCCTCGGGGCTGGGGTCGTCGGCCGCCAGCGCCGCGGGGGCCGCGGTCGCGCTCGCAGAGCTGTACGACCGCGACCTCAGCAAGCGCGAACTCGTCCGCGTCGCCGCCGAGGGGGAGGCCGCGGTCTCCGGGGACGCCCACGCGGACAACGTCGCGCCCGCCATCCTCGGCGGGTTCACGGTCGTCCGCGACGACGGCATCGAGCGGGTCGCCGCGGACCTCGCGCTGGTGGTCTGTCTCCCGGACATCGTCGTCTCCACGCGGGACGCGCGCGGCGTCGTTCCGGAGACGGCCTCCGTCGAGGACGTCGTGGACACCGTGGGGTCGGCGGCGACGCTCTCCATCGGAATGTGCCGCAACGACCCCGAGCGCGTCGGCCGGGGCTTCGAAGAGCACCTCGTCACGCCCGCCCGCGCGGCCCTCATCGACGGCTACGACGCCGCCTGCGAGGCCGCCCGCGAGGCCGGCGCGACGGGCGTCACGGTCAGCGGCGCCGGTCCCGGGGTGCTGGCGGTCTGCCGGGACGACGACCAGCGCCGTGTCGCCAGCGCGCTCGTCGACGGCTTCGAGCGCGACGGCGTCGACGCGACCGCCTACCGGTCGCGGGTCGGCGGCGGCGCGACCGTGCTGTAGCCGAACCCGATTCTCGGGCGCTCCAAGCCGCCGAAAGCCGAGCGTTCGGATGTTCGAGAGGGGTGGGTATTGCTATATTGCAGTCGATAGCTTCAGCCGTCGCAGGGGATGCCTGAGCGGCGCTCGGGCGCGTAAACTATCTCGCGGGTTTTTGGTGCGCTCCGGCGGAGTCGGGTGTGTCCGCGGCTGCCGGCCGACGCGAGTCCGCCGGCGGCGGATGGCCGCTCTCGGCCCACGAGAGACATCTCAAACCATGAAACGACGAGAGTTACTACTCGGTATCGGCGCGACAGCCGGCGCGGGTGCGGCAATCAGCACCGGCGCGTTCTCGAACGTCTCCAGCGAACGCGGGATGACCGTGACCGTCTCCGACGACGCCTCCGGGCTGGTCTCCCTGCGGCCCTACGACGGCCCGAACGGCCAGTACGCCGATGGCTCCGGCGACAAGCTCCAGCTGTCGTTAGGCGACTCAGACGCGGGACTGACGCGGGCCTCCCAGTACGAGTTCGACCGGACGCTCCGCGTCGGCAACCAAGGCACTCAGCCGGTGTACGTCTGGACGGAGGTGTCCTCGTCGGTGTTCGACGACGACGCGCTCTACGCGTACGCCGCCGACCCGCAGACGCCGTTCGGCGCGTCGGACGCGGCTCAGGTCTCGGTCGGCGGCGACCGCGTGCTCGGCGTCTACGTCGACACCACGGGCGTCGAGACGGACACCTACGAGGCCACCATCACGGTCCACGCCAGCGACGAGCCGCCCGAGAGCGACGGCGGACAGGAGCCGCCGGACTCGACGGACTACGTGGACGAACTCGTCTTCGACTCAACGGCGAGCCTGCTCGCCGACGACGGCGTCCTCCCCGAGGAGAACGTCGTCGTCTCCGCGGCGGAGTCGGCGGTCTCCGTAGACGAGGACGGAAACGGCGACGCCACGCCGTACTCGGACGGCGAGTCGCTGCCGCTGGTCGCCGCGGACGGTTCACTCGTCGCGTTCGGGTTCCCGTTCGCGCACGACGACGTGTCGTTCGGGGAGTACGGCAACGAGGAGGTGCTGTTGAACGTCCTCGATGAGTACGCCGGCTCCGGGACCGTCCTCTGGGACGAGGGCCACGGCCAGTTCTACGACCGGTCGAGCCACAGCGCGTTCGCCGACTACGCCGAGGACAACGGCTACGGTGTCGAAGCCACGTCCTCGCTGGCAGCGGACCTGTCGAGCGCGAGCGCCGTGGTCGTGACGACGCCATCGGACGCGTTCTCGGCGACGGAACGGAACGCACTGGCGTCGTTCGCCGACGGCGGCGGCCTCGTCGTGCTGATGGACCAATCCGACTACGAGGACCACGACGAGACGGCGAACCTCAACGAACTCGCAGGCGCCCTCGACACGGTGATTCGGTTCAACGACAACCAAGTCGTCGACAGCGAGAACAACGACGGCGTCGAGTTCGCGCCGGTCACGTCGTCGTTCAACACCGACGACCACGGGTCGCTGCTCGCCGCACGCGACGGCCTCGGCCTCGAACTCGACGCGACCGAGGAGTACGAGGTCGATGTCGTGAGCGTGACCGACGGCGACACCGTGGACGTGTCGTTCCCAGACGGAACGACGAAGACGGTGCGCACCGTCGGTCACGACACGCCCGAGACGGACCCGAGCAACGAGCGCCCCGAGGAGTGGGAGGGAATCGACAACGGCGACACGCTCGTCAAGTGGGGCGAGAAAGCCAAAAGCTACGCGGAGGACCGCCTCGCCGGGGAGACGGTGACGCTGTCCTTCGACGAGAACGAGGGCCTGCGCGGGAACTACGGTCGCCTGCTGGGCTTCCTCGAAGTCGACGGCAGCCTCTACAACGAGCAGGTCGTCGCGGACGGGTACGCCCGCGTCTACGACTCCGGGCTCGGCGCCCACGACGAGTTCTGGAGCGCCGAGGCCGCGGCGCGCGCGAACGACCGCGGCCTATGGGCTGACAGCGACATCGAACGCACGCCGGCGGTCCGGGACGACCCGGTCGAGGCGCTGTTCTTCCCGACGGCGACCAGCGTCGACGCGGCCGGCGGGTCGCTGGCCGACGACCGCGTCCCCGTCTCATCGGAGGGAGGCGACCCCCTCGTCGGCATCGACACGGCCGAGAACGTCGCGCTCGTCGGCGGCCCGGTCCTCGACGAGTCCTTCGAGGGCGGCGAGGGCGGCCCCGGCGTCGAGGCGTACGGCAACTCCGTCTTCTTCACGAACCTCGTGGACGCCGTCGCGGACAGCGGCCGCGACGGCCCGGTGCTCGTCGACGGCGGGCACGGCCAGTTCGGTGCCGACTACGCGCTCGCCGCGGAGGACGCTGCCTACTACCTTCGCTACCTCGAAGGCCACGGCATCGGTTTCGAGGGCACGAACGACTACGGCAACGAGTACGGGCCGGCCCTCGCGGACGCCCGCGCGCTCCTCGTCACCGCGCCCGATGAGCCGTTCACGGACGCCGAGGTCGCCGAAATCGAGGCGTTCAACGACGCCGGCGGGGCCGTGCTGCTGGCGAGCGCCGGCGCGGACGAAGCCGCCGACGCCCGCGGACACCTCGACGACCTCGCCGCGGCACTCGGTACCGACCTCCGCACCGGTGACCCGGTCGAGGACGCCGCGAACAACCTCGGCGGGGCCGAGAACCCGACGACGGCGAACTTCGACGAGTCTTTCGACCTGTTCGCGCCGTACGGCGGCGGCTCCGGCGGGCCCGGTGCGGCCACCGAGATTACCGAGCTGAACGACAGCGACGAGTACGTCGTCTTCGAGAACATGGGCGACGAACCGGTCGAAATCGGCGGCTGGACGCTGTCTGACTCCGACGGCGAGACGTTCACGTTCCCCGACGACACGCTCGGCGCCGGCGAGACGGCCGTGGTGACGACGAGTCAGACGGACGACGGCGCGCCCCCGGAGACCGACTACGCCTACGACTGGGGGAATCCGGGGTACAACGGCTTCGTCTGGGGCGGGAGCGGCGATACCGCGACGCTCGCCGACGCCGACGGAGCGGTCGTCGGCACGTACAGCTACTAGCGCTGTCCCGGCGGGCGCGCACCGTCGAGCGGCGCAGCGTAACCAAAATCGGCTTCGCGGCTCCGGCGCGGGGACCACGGGCGACCGCGGCAGAACCGGTGCTTTCTGCCCCTTCGTGGGCGGTAGCGGCGTTCTGTGTTCGGTCAGAGGTAACGACTGACCGGTACGAACGGGCAACACTTTTGACGGTAGAGCCCACCGATGTATCTATGCCAATACAACGACGAAAGTTCCTTGCGACACTTGGTAGCGGTGCAGTCGTCGGACTCGCAGGCTGTTCGGGCGGCGGCGACGGTGGCGACGACAGCACCACCGAAACCACCGAGGGCGGCGACATGAACACCGCGACCGAGACGACCGAGGAGGGCTCGGACCTCGCGGACTCGATGACCATCTTCCACGCCGGCAGCCTCGCGCCGCCGTTCTCGCAGGCGGAGCCGGAGTTCGAGGACGAGTACGGCGTCGACGTCACGCGCGAAGCGCAGGGGTCGGTCGCCTCCACGCAGAAGATTACCCAGCAGGGCCGCTCGGCGGACGTGCTCGGCACCTCCGACTTCCGGCTCATCCGGGACCGCGTCGTCCCCGACTTCGGCGACTGGTACGCCATCTTCACGACGAACGCGATGTCGATTCAGTACCGCGAGGACTCCCCGGGCGCCGACGACATCTCGATGGACAACTGGTGGGAGGTGCTCACCCGCGACGACGTCACCATCGGGCACTCCGACCCCGCCGTCGACCCCGGCGGCTACCGCGCGGTGATGACCCAGCAGCTCGGCGCCGAGGAGTTCGACGGCGAACGCCTCTACGACCAGTCCACCTACGAGGCGCTCCGCGAGAACTCCACCGTGCCGACCGGCACGGAGACAAACCTCGAAGGCCAGCTGAAATCCGGCGAGCTGGACTATGTCTTCTACTACCAGTCCATCTCCGCGACCTCCGAGCTGCCGTACGTCGAACTCCAGCCGGAGGTCGACCTCTCGCAGGCCACCTCGGAGTACGCCAACCACTACTCGAAGGCCGAAGTCGAGACCGACTCGGGGACGTTCACCGGTGCCCCCATCGCGTACGGGCTCACCGTGCCGAACGTCGCCGAGTCCCCCGGCCGCGGCGCGCAGTGGGTGGAATACTTCGCCACCGACCCCGGCCGCGCCATCCTCGAAGAGCAGGGGCTCGTGCCGGTCGACCCCATCGTGGTCCCGGCGGCCAGCGAGGACGCCGTCCCCGACCGCGTGATGGAGGTCGCCAACGCACAAGAGAACCTCGGCCCGCTCGAGCTGTAATCGCCCCCGACCCTACGGATTTAACTGATGTACCTCCCCACAAGCAGCCACCATGAGTACCGGGTCTGAGACGCGCCTCGCGGGGTCGCGGTTCGGCCGCGCGCCGCTGGTCGCCGGCTTCGTCGCGGTGCAAGTGGCCGTGTTCGCGGCCGCGTACCTCTTCGACCGACCGACGCTGTACGCGTACTTCGTCGTCGGTAGCACCGCCGTCACCGCGTACGCGTTCACGCGGGACAGCTTCGCGGTCGTGACGGCGACCGCGGGCAGCGTCCTGTTCGTCGCGCTCGGCCTGCCCGTGTTCCTGTTCGTCGCGCGCCAACAGCCCGGCCTCGTCGCCGAGAAGGCCCTCGACCCCGACGTCCACCGAGTGCTGTATCTGGGCGTCTACGGACCGCTGCTGGCCGCGCTGTTCAGCCTCGCGTTCGGCGTGCCGCTGGCGCACCTGCTCGCGGAGGGGTTCCCCGGCCAGCCGCTCGTCGAGAGTCTGGTCGACCTCCCGCTGGTCGTCCCGCACAGCGTCGCGGGCATCATCATCCTCTTCGGCTTCGGGCAGGACGGCGCATTCCCCGGGCTCTCGGTGCTCGGGACGATGACGGGGATGGTGCTGGCGATGACGTTCGTCTCCGCGCCGTACGCGGTCAACGCGACCCGGGAGGCGTTCGAGGCCATCGACGACCGGCTGGAGTACGCCGCCCAGATTCACGGCGCGAACCGCTTCCAGACGTTCCGCCGGGTCACCGGCCCGCTGGCCGCCCGCGGCATGATGACCGGCGGGCTGCTCGCGTGGGCGCGGGCCGTCTCCGAGTTCGGCGCGGTCGCCGTCGTCGCGTACAGCGTGAAGTTCTTCTACCTGCCCGCGGGCGAGCGCGTGACGGCCCAGCACGCGCCCGTGTACGTCTACAACACCTACCTGCAGGGCGGCCTCGGGGAGAGCGGCGCGGTCGCGTTCCTGCTGTTGGCGGTCTCGGCGGTCATCTTCCTCATCCTGCGCTACTTGACCGACGACGCGGCCACGGGGGGGATGCCCTGATGGGGCTGTACGCCGACGTCACCGCGACGTTCGCCGCGGAGGGCGCGGAGCCGTTCACGGTCGACGCCGCTGTCGACGTCGAATCCGGCGAAACCGTCGTCGTCCTCGGCCCGAGCGGCAGCGGGAAGACGCTCCTGCTGGAGACCATCGCGGGCTTCCACGCCCACGACGGCCGCGTCGAACTCGACGGCACGCCGATTCACGGCCGCGCCCCGCAGGACAGGGGCTTCGGGTTCGTGTTTCAGGACTACGCGCTGTTTCCCCACCGGACCGTCCGGGAGAACGTCGCGTTCGGCCAGCGGTACAGCGACCGCCCGGTCGCGGACGCCGACCGGCCGGACCCGTGGCGAGAGGACTGGCCGGCGACCCTCGAACCCGCCGCCGTCCGCGTCGAGAACGTCCCGCTGCCGAATCCGGACGCCCTCCTCGACTCGATGGGCGTCGGCGACCTCTCGGCGCGCTCCCCGCCGACGCTCTCGGGCGGCGAGAAGCAGCGGGTCGCGCTCGCGCGCTCGCTGGCCGTCGACCCCGAGGTATTGCTGTTAGACGAGCCGCTGGCCGCGCTGGACGTGCCGACCCGCCAGTCGCTGCGCGACGACCTCGCGGACGTGCTGGCGGGCGTGACAGCGGTCTACGTCACCCACGACCGGACGACCGCGCGGGCGCTCGGCGACCGCATCGTCGTGATGGACGGCGGCGCCGTCGTCCAGACGGGCACGCCGGAGGACGTGTTCGAGCGCCCGGCGTCGCCGCTGGTCGCGGCGTTCACCGGCGCGAACGTCGTGCCCGCGGAAGACGTGCCCGCGTTCCGCGACGCAGTCGACGCCGACGCCGAGCACCTCGCGTTCCGCCCGGAGCACGTCGACCTCGGCGACGACGCGGCGACCGAGCCCCGCGGCACCGTCGAGCGCGTCGTCCGCGAGGACGCCACGTTCCGCGTGACCGTCTCGCTGGGCGACGCGACCGTCGAGGCGTTCGCCGACGCGCCGCCCGCGGTCGGCGACGAGGTCGGCGTCTCGGTGCCGGCCGACCGGCTCCACCCCTGCTGACGCTGTCGAAAGAGCGCGCCTCCCAGTTCTTTCCTGATGAACGCGGCTACCGAGCGACCGCCCAGAACCGCGCGCTCCGCGGCACGTCCCACAGCACGTCGGGCAGGTCGCTGTCCGCGGGGTCGCTCTCCGTGACATTCGGATGGCGGTGCTCGAACACCCGCCGCACGTCGAAGCCCGCGGCCTCCAGCGCGTTGTGGAGTTCGCCGACGCGGCGGTCGAAGACCACCATCTGGGACCCGTACTCCTCGTCGATAATGATTTCTCGCGGGCCGTCGGGGTAGAACGACCCCTCGAACGTCGCGGAGTCGGCGTCCAGTCCCTCGTACAGCGGATGGGGGACGCTCAGTACGAAGACGCCGCCGTCCCGGAGCACGCGGCGGGCCTCCGCGAGCGCGCCGTCGAGGTCCGAAATCATCTGAAACGCCGCCTCGGAGGACGCGAGGTCGAAGCTGTCGTTGGCGAACGGCACCGCGGTCACGTCCCCCTGCACGAACTGCGCGTCCACGCCGTAGAAGTCCCGCAGTCGGCGCGCGTGCGCCAACTGCTCGCCGGAGAAGTCCACGCCGACCGCCGCGGCCGCGCCGAGGTCCGCGGTGCCGACCGTGCCCTGTCCGCCGCCGCAGCCGAGTTCCACGTAGTCCCGGCCCTCGACGCCCTCAAAGAACTCTGGGCGGCCGCCGGGCGCGTCGAGCGCGAACGGCGACGGCGCGGGCGGCGCCTCCCCCTCCGCCGTGTTCGCGTTCCAGATGGCTTGGAAGTCGTCGCTCCACGCGTCCCAAAGCCGTCGGTTCTCCCGTCGCTCGTCCGTCATTACTGGCGCTGCGCTCGCGGACGGTATCAGCGTTGTGTCGGTGTGCGAGGGAGGCGCACAGCTGTGGAATCGTCGCGCGAGAAGTGAGAAACGGCCTTACAGCCGGTCGAGAATCGCGTCGCCGACCTGCTCGGTGGTGGCGTCGCCGCCGAGGTCGGGCGTCCGCGGGCCGTCCGCGAGCACGCCCTCGACGGCGTCGCGGACGCGCTGGCCCTCGTCGTCGTAGCCGAGGAACTCCAGCAGCATCGCCGCCGACAGCACCGTCGCGCCGGGGTTGGCGACGCCCTGCCCGGCAATGTCCGGGGCGGTGCCGTGGACGGGCTCGAACAGCCCGCGCTCCTCGCCGACGTTCGCCGACGGCAGCAGGCCGAGGCCGCCGACGAGGCCGGCCGCGAGGTCCGAGAGCACGTCGCCCGCGAGGTTCGGGCAGACGACCACGTCGTACTCCTCGGGGTACAGCGGGAGCCGCGTGGCGAACGCGTCCATCAGCTCTTCGTCGGTCTCGACGCCGCGCTCGTCGGCGACCGACACCACGGCGTCCCGGAACCGGCCGTCGGTCTTGCGCATCACGTTGGCCTTGTGCGCGACCGTGAACGACTCGTTGTCGCCGGGGCCGCGGCCGGCTTCGACGAACTCGCACGCGAACTCGGCGAGCCGCCGGGACGCCGACGACGTGACGACCCGGGTGAGCGTCGAGAGGTCGTCGCTGAGGTCGTCCTCGTGGCCGGCGTAGACGCCCTCCGTGTTCTCCCGGAGAAAGACCACGTCCGTCTCCGGGCGGAGCGCGTCCACGCCCGGGTACGAGCGGGCGGGCCGGATGTTCACGAACGACTCGACCGCCGAGCGCAGCGGCAGGATGACGTCCGCCGCCGTCTCGCCGGCCGCGCCGAACAGCGTCGCGTCCGCCGACTCGGCAGCCTCGCGGGTCTCGGCGGGCAGCGCGGAGCCGGTCTCCGCTTTCACGGCGTCGCCGGCGTCGGCGTGCACGAACTCGAAGTCGCCGACCGCGTCGAGCACGTCGACGGCGACCGGCACGACCTCCTGCCCGATGCCGTCGCCGGGGATGACTGCAATCTCCTCAGACATCGGTGTAGGGGAGACTCTCGGCTGTCTCGCGCACGGTGTCGGCGTTCGCGCCCATCAGCGCGGTCGTGTCCCAGACGCCGTCGACGAGCGCGCGCCGTTGGGCGTCGTCAACTTCCGCGTCGATGGTTGTGTCGCCGTACCGGACTTCCTCGTTGGCGACGTCCACCTCGATTTCCGCGTCGGGGTGCTCGTCGATGTAGTCCTGCAAGGCTTCGATGTCCGCTTGGGAGGCGGTGACCGTGGGGATGCCGAGCGCGAGGCAGTTCCCCGCGAAAATCTCGGCGAACGACTCCCCGACGACGGCGTCGATGCCCCACCGCATCAGCGCCTGCGGCGCGTGCTCCCGGGAGGAGCCGCACCCGAAGTTCGCGTTCACCGCGAGCACGGACGCCCCCTGAAAGTCCTCCTCGTTGAACGGGTGCTCCTTGGGATTGTCGTCGTCGTCGAAGCGCACGTCGAAGAACGCGAACTCCCCGAGGCCGTCGAACGTGACGACCTTCATGAACCGCGCGGGGATAATCTGGTCCGTGTCGATGTCGTTGCCGCGCACGGGAACGCCCGTTCCGGAGACGCGCTCGACGGTCTCTGCGGGGCCGTCGTCGCTCATGCGCGCACCTCCTCGAAGCGCTCCAGTTCGCGCACGTCCGTGACCTCGCCGGTGATGGCGGCGGCCGCCACCATCGGCGGACTCATCAGGACGGTGCGGCCGTCCTTCGAGCCCTGCCGCCCGACGAAGTTCCGGTTCGACGAGGATGCGCATCGCTCGTCGCCGACCAGCTGGTCCTCGTTCATCCCCAGACACATCGAACAGCCCGCGCCCCGCCAGTCGAAGCCGGCTTCCTTGAAGACCTCGTCGAGGCCCTCGGCCTCGGCGGCGGCCTTCACGCGCTGGCTGCCCGGGACGACCATCGCGCGCACCGAGTCGTGGACCTCGTGGCCCTTCACGACCTCGGCGGCCTCCCGGAGGTCCGGCAGGCGCGCGTTCGTGCAGCTCCCGAGGAACGCCACATCGATGGGGTAGCCCGCCATCGTGTCGCCGGGCTCGACGCCCATGTGTTCCTGTGCGCCGCGCGCGCTCTCCTGCTTGTCCGCGGGCAGGTCCTCGGGCGCGGGAATCGCCTCGGAGATGCCGATGCCCTGCCCGGGCGTCGTCCCCCACGTCACCGTGGGTTCGAGCGCGTCGCCGTCGATTTCCACCACGTCGTCGTACTCGGCGTCCGCGTCCGACGCGACGGACTCCCAGTAGCGCTTCAGCTCCTCGAACTCCTCGCCGTCCGGGACGCGGTCCCGGCCGTCGAGGTACTCGTAGGTGGTCTCGTCGGGGTTGACGTAGCCCGCGCGAGCGCCGCCCTCGATGGACATGTTGCAGATGCTCATGCGGCCCGCCATGTCCATCGCCTCGATGGCCTCGCCGCCGTACTCGTAGACGTAGCCGACGCCGCCATCGGTGCCCAGCTTCCGGATGACTTGGAGGATGACGTCCTTCGGCGTGACGCCCTCGTCGAGTTCGCCCGTGACCTCGATGCGGCGTACCTTCTGTTTCTCCATGGCGACGCAGCCGGTCGCCAGCACGTCCCGAATCTGGGACGTGCCGATGCCGAACGCCAGCGCGCCGAACGCGCCGTGCGTGGCGGTGTGGGAGTCACCGCAGACGATGGTCATCCCGGGCTGGGTGAGCCCCTGCTCCGGGCCGACCACGTGGACGATACCCTGCCGGCCCGTCGTCGGGTCCGCGAAGTCGATGTTCGCGGCGCGTACGTTCTGCTCCAGTTCGCTCATCATCTCCTCGGCCGCGTCGTCGCTGTACGGCCGCGACTGGTCGGCGGTCGGCACGATGTGGTCGACTGTCGCGTACGTGCGGTCGGGGTACGCGACGTCGAGGTCGCGCTCTTTCAGCATCCCGAACGCCTGCGGGCTCGTCACCTCGTGGATGAGGTGGAGGCCGACGAACAGCTGGGTCTGTCCGGTCGGCAGCTCCGTCACTTCGTGGCGGTCCCACACCTTGTCGTACAGTGTCCCCTCACTCATCGTCGCCCTCGTCCGCTACCGGTTCGCCGCCGCGCTCCCAGACCGCGTTGGCGCCGTCGTCGTCCTCGGTCGGCGGCGTCTGGTCGACGTCTTTCATCGTCTGTTCTTCGGTCTCTGCGCGGCTCGCGGCTTCGCCGCTCGCTCGGTCCGCGGCCTCCCGTCGGTCGGCCGCGCGTTCCCCCCCGTCGGCGGCGACGATGGGGCCTCGCTGGAACACGTTGTTCACGCCGTCGGGCGCCTCGGGGTTCCGCTGGCTGACGTCTTTGAGGGTCTGCTCAGTCATCCGCGGACACCTCCGGCTCCTGCTCGACTGCCGACTCGTCGTCGGCCCACGCGAACAGCCCGCGCAGGCGCTCGCCCACGTCCTCGATGTCGTGGTCCTGTTCGGCCTGCCGGCGCTGGCGGTACGACGGCCGACCGGCTTGGTTCTCGGTAATCCACTCGCGGGCGAACTCGCCGTTCTGGACCTCTTCGAGGACCTCCTCCATGTTCTCGCGGACCGACTCGTCGACGATTTCGTCGCCGCGGGTCAGCCCGCCGTACTCCGCCGTGTCCGAGACGGAGTTCCACATCTCGGTGTTCCCGCCCTCGTACATCAGGTCGACGATGAGCTTCAGCTCGTTGAGGACCTCGAAGTACGCCATCTCGGGGCTGTAGCCGTTGTCAACGAGCGTCTCGTAGCCGTGCTTGACGAGGCTGGTGACGCCGCCGCAGAGCACCGCCTGCTCGCCGAACAGGTCGGATTCGGTCTCCTCTTGGAACGTCGTTTCGAGGACGCCGGCGCGTGTGCAGCCGATGCCGTCGGCGTACGCCAGCGCCTCGTCGCGGGCGTCGCCGGTGGCGTCCTGATAAACCGCCAGCAGGGCCGGCGTGCCCTCGTCGGCCTCGTAGTTCCGGCGCACGAGGTGGCCCGGGGACTTCGGGGCAATCATCGTCACGTCCACGTCCTCGGGCGGCTCGATCTGGCCGTAGTGGATGTTGAAGCCGTGCGCGAACTGGAGCGTGTCGCCGGCGTCCAGCTCGGGCTCGATGGCCTCGAAGACGGACGGCTGGACGGTGTCCGGGACGAGCACGGAGACGACGTCCGCCTCGCGGGCCGCCTGCTTCGGGGTCGCCACGCGCAGGCCGTCGGCTTCCGCCGCGGACCGCGACGACGACGACTTCCGGAGGCCGACGACCACGTCCACCCCGCTGTCAGCGAGGTTCTGGGCGTGGGCGTGGCCCTGACTGCCGTATCCGAGTACGGCGACGGTCTTGTCGTCGATGTAGCCGCGGTCGACGTCCGATTCGTGGTACACTGGCTGCGTGAAGTCTGCGTCTGCTGTCATTTGAGGTGGTCTGGAACGACTGCTGTCTTGGTCTCGCCACGCGCCAGCGCCGTCTGTCCGGTCCGGGCGATCTCCCGGATGCCGAACTGCCGGTAGGCGTCGATGGCGTCGTTGATCTTCTGTTCGTCGCCGGTCAGCTCCACGGTGATGGTGCGCGGGCCGGCGTCGAGGGTCTTCCCGTTGTACATCTCCGTGATGGCGTGGACCTCGTGGGGGCGGTCGGCGTCGACTTTCACCACCACGAGCTCGCGGGCCACCGCGTCGTCTTCGAGTTCGCGGACGTGAATCACGGGAACGACCTTCTCCAACTGCTTCTCCACTTGGTCGATGCCGGGGTCGGGCTCCTCGACGACGACGGTGATGCGCGCCCAGTCGTCGTTCTGGGTGTCGGCGACGGTCAGCGACTCGATGTTGAACTGCCGCCGGCTGAACAGCCCGGAAGCGCGCGCGAGCACGCCCGGCTCGTGTTCGACCAGCGCCGAGATGACGGTGCGCCGGGGCGGGTGCTCGGCCTCCACTTCGGGGTCGACGCGGATGCCCTGCGAGTTCCGGCGGCCCTTCGGCCGCGGGCGGTCCTCGGGGGCCGGTCCCGGCAGCCCCTCTCGGTCGGTGTCTCGGTCGCTCATAGGTGGGCCTCCGTGAGCGCGAACTGGCCGTTGTCGCCGCCCGACGGCACCATCGGGTAGACGTCCTCGGTCGGGTCGATGTAGACATCCACGACTGCGGGGCCGTCGGTGGCGAGCGCCTCCTCGATGACGCCGGGGGCGTCGTCGTAGCCCTCGATGCGGAAGCCATCCGCGCCGAACGCCTCCGCGAGCGTGTCGAACTTCGGCACCCACGGGTACTCGGAGGCCATCCGGCGGCCGTCGAAGAACGCGTCCTGCCACTGGCGGACCATCCCGATGGCCTCGTTGTTCAGCACGAAGACGGTGATGTCCATCTGCTCGCGGACCGCGACGACCAGCTCCTGACACGTCATCAAAAACGAGCCGTCGCCGTCGAAGCAGACGACCGATTGGTCGTCGTCGGCGGCGACGCGCGCGCCGATGGCCGACGGCAGCCCGTACCCCATCGCGCCGAGGCCGTGGGAGGACACCCACGTCCGCGGCTCGGTGTACGTCCAGAACTGGCACGCCCACATCTGGTGTTGGCCGACGCCCGTCGTGACGATGGTGTCGTCGGCGGTCGCCTCGTCGACGGCCTCGACGACGTACTGGGGCTTCAGGGGTTCGTCCTCGGGCGCCGAGTAGTCGAGGCGGTACTCCTCGCGCCACTCCCGGCACTGCCGGACCCACGCGTCGGTCGCCGGCGACCCCGGCATCGCCTCGTCCAGTTGGTCGAGGACGGTGCCCGCGTCGCCGACCAGCGGGTGGTCGGCCTCGACGTTCTTCGAAATCTCGGCGGGGTCGATGTCGACGTGGACGACATCGGCGTCCGGCGCGAACGAGTCGACGCCGCCCGTGAGGCGGTCGTCGAAGCGCGTACCGACCGCCAGCAGGCAGTCGGTCAGCGTGATGGCCATGTTCGCGTAGCCGGTGCCGTGCATCCCCGCCATCTCCAAGGCGAGGTCGTGGTCCTCGGGGAACGCACCGATACCCGGCATCGTCGTCACGACCGGAATCTCGTGCTCGGTGGCGAACGCGAACAGCTCCTCGGTCGCGTCGCCCTTGACGACGCCGCCGCCCGCCAGAATCACGGGCTCGTCGGCGTCGACGATGGTCTGCGCGGCGGCCGCGACGCTCTCGTCGTCCGCGCGCGTCTGCACGTCGACGGTGCCCGGAACCTCGGGCTCGACGGGCCCGACGTCGGTCTCGCCGGTCGTCACGTCCTTCGGCAGGTCGACGACGGTCGGCCCCTGCCGGCCGTGGTTTGCGAGCGCGAACGCCGTGCTCACGTCCTCGCCGACGCTGTCGGGGCTGGACGCGAAGTAGTTCGACTTCGTAATCGGCGTGGTGACGCCGATGGTGTCGGTCTCTTGGAACGCGTCGTTGCCGACCAGCTCCGTGGGGACTTGGCCGGTGAGCGCGACCACGGGCTCGGAGTCCATGTCGGCGTCCGCCAGCCCGGTCACGAGGTTCGTCGCGCCGGGGCCGGAGGTCGCCATGCAGACGCCGGGGTCGCCGCTGACCGCGCCGTACGCGTCGGCGGCGTGGGCGGCGCCCTGCTCGTGGGCCATCGTCACGTGTTCGAGCTCGGAGTCGTACAGCGCGTCGTAGACGGGCATGATGGCGCCGCCCTGCACGCCGAACACCGTCTCGACGCCCGCCGTCTCCAGCGAGGCGACGACGGAGTCAGCGCCCGTGCGCGCCGTGGACTCCTCGGCCGGCTGGTCGGGCTCCGGTTCGCCGTCCTCGGACTCCGTGACTGCGCCGTGTTCGCTCATCGATACCCTCCTCGGTTCGTCTGGTCGCTTCGTGTGGACTGTGTCATTGCGGATGCTGCGGTGGCTGTCGGTCGTGCGTGGTGCCGGTCGGTACGTGGAGAAGTGATATGAGGGGAGCTTACGCCCCTACAATACCGACGAGCGCACCGCTGCCCGCGAGAAAGACCGCGCGAGTGGCGTGGGGCAGCATCGTACTCCGGTTGTCGCCCGCGACGAATAAAGCCGTTGCTGGGCGCGCAATACCTGCCGGATGGCATTACGCCTTCACCTCCTCCGTCTCGCGGTCGACGCCGACCTCGCCCGCGAACGCGCGGAGGACGGCGTCGGTGACGACTTCGTCGTCGCCGGCGTGGGCTTTCACCTTCTTCGTGACCTCGCGTACCTCCTCGTCGGTCGGGGCGAACCCCGCGTCTTCGAGGTGGTCGCGGACGGCGTGCGTGCCCGTGTGCTTCCCGAGCACGACCTCCCGCTCGGCGCCCACCATCTCGGGCGTCATCACGCCCGGCTCGAACGTCTCGCTGTTCTCGATGACGCCGGCCGCGTGGATGCCCGACTCGTGGGCGAACGCGTGCGCGCCGACCACGGGCTTGTTGACCGGGACCGGGACCGACGAGCGCTCCGAGACCAGCTTCGAGAGGTCCGTGATGGCGGTCGTGTCGACGCCGGTGTCGGCGCCGTACAGGCTTTCGGCGGCCATCACGACCTCCTCGAAGGCGGCGTTGCCGGCGCGCTCGCCGATGCCGTTGACCGACACCTGCATCTGGTCGGCGCCGTACTCCACGCCCGTCAGGGCGTTCGCGGTCGCCAGCCCGAAGTCGTCGTGCGTGTGCACGTCGATGCGGGCGTCGGTGTGCTGGCCGACGAACTCGACGAGCTCGCCGAACCGCTTGGGCGTGCCGACGCCGCAGGTGTCCGGGATGTTGATCCAGTCGACGCCGACCTCGTCGACGGCTTCGACGATTTCGGCGAGGAACTCGGGGTCCGTGCGCGTGGCGTCCATCGGCGAGAACATCACTTCGGCGCCGGACGCGGCGGCCTGCTCGACCGCGGCGACCGAGCGCGCGACGACGTCCTCGCGCGTGCTGTGCATCGAGTCTTCGATCTGGACGTCGCTGGTGGACGCGAAGACGTGGATCATCCCCACGCCGGCGTCTATCGCGGCTTCGACGTCGGACTCCACGACGCGGGCGAGCCCGCACGTGGTCGCGTCTGTCGAAGCCGCGATGTCGGCGACCGCCTCGGCCTCCTGCTCGCTGTTGGCCGGGAACCCGGCCTCGATGACGTCGACGTTGGCGTCGTCGAGCGCGGCCGCTATGGCGCGCTTGTCGTCGTAGCTGAATGAGGTCCGTGGCGTCTGCTCGCCGTCACGCAGCGTCGTGTCGAAGATTCGTACCGTCTCGAATTCGTTACGCTGGGCTAACGTGCCCTGGAAGAACTCGTTCCCCCGGACTTGCACCGGGCGCCTCGTTGTGAGACATCGTACCACTCTCGCGGAGCCCCGAGTATTTACGTGTTTCCCCCGGACAGATACTTGCGCGCGAGAATTCTACACCATCGTTCGGTGGGAATGTCGATAATCGCAAGACTGCGATACGTCAAAGGGTATATTAGGGAACTAACCCACACGAAGGAGATGGATGTCCGAACGTCCGACTCGTTCGCCGGTTTGGGGGGTGAAAATCGGACATTCGTGAAGGGCGCGCGGCGTGCGCGCGCTCACCACACCCCTCGCGGCCTGCGCAACGATTATGATACTCGGTTGATGCGTTGTCGGTATGCGGCACCGACAGGCCACGCCCAGTACGCACAGACTCCGAACGCGCGGCGCCCCAGCGGTGGTCGCATGAGCGTCCGCGGCACCATCCGCGGGCTCGCCGTGCGCGCGAACCCCGCGTTCGCCGTCGGCGTCGTCGGCGTCGCCGCGCTCGCGCTCGTCTACGCCACCACGTTCGCCGGCGTCGTCCACCACACGTACGTCCACGTCCTCAGCGGCGTCCTCTGGACCGGCATCGACGTGTTCATCGCCGCCGTTCTCGGCCCCGTTCTCGGCGGCCTCGACGTCGAACAGCGCGCGAACGTCTTCCAGCGGCTCACCCCGAAGACGTCGTTCGTGCTGCCGTCGCTGGCGGCGGTCACCATCGCCAGCGGCATCACCCTCGCGCTCCGCCTGACCGGGCTGTTCGACCACGCGTACGTCTGGCTCGCCATCTTCACGTTTGTCGCGCTCGTCCCGACGCTGGTGCTGGTCGGCTGGCAGTTCGACGCCTTCCGCGACTGGCGCTGGCAGGCGTGGTTCGGCGTCGTCCTCGTCGGCAGCCTCGCGTTCCTCGCGGTCACCCTGCCGGAGTTCGGGTGGACTGAACCCGTCTTCGTCGTCGCGCTCGCCATCGTCGCCGTCCTCAACGTGCTCGGGTTCGGCGTGCTGATGCCCGGCGAAGTCCGGATGTACCAGCAGATGACCTCCGACGACCCCGACACCCAGCTCATCGCGGACATCGGCATGCGGAACGCCAAGCTCGGCGGCGTGCAGGGCGCCTTCCAGTTCGTGGTCGTCGCCACGATGGTGTACATCCGCTACGGCGGCTTCTAGTTCGCTCGAACCAAACCGACCCGCAGACGGCAGACGACGCGTTTTCGAAAGCCCCGGCGTGCTTCCCGGAGCGCGCCGCCCCTTTCAGTCCCACCCGGTAGCGACTACTCGGCAGGCTGTGGGTACCGCCGACGGCTGCAAAAACGAGCGAATCGAGCGTTGCCGTCAGTTCCCGCGGTCCTGCAGCTGCTCCTCTTCGGGGAGGTCGGCGTTCGCCTCGCCCTTCATGCCCGAGCCGATGTTCGTGGCGATTTCGGCGAGGCGCTCGGGGTCGTCCCAGTTGTTCACGGCGTCGACGATGGCGCGGCCCATCGCCTCGGGGTCCTCTGCGCCGAAGATACCGGACCCGACGAAGATGCCGTCGCACTCGTGGTGCATCATCAGCGCCGCGTCGGCGGGCGTGGCGATGCCGCCCGCCGCGAAGTTCACGACCGGCAGGCGCCCCATCTCGGCGGTCTCGTGGACGAGCTCGGCGGGTGCCTCAATGTCGCGGGCGTAGTGCTCGCGCTCCTCGTAGGTCATCCCCTTCAGCTCGCGGATGGCGCTCTTGATGTTGCGCTGGTGGTGGACGGCCTGATTCACGTCGCCGGTGCCGGCCTCGCCCTTCGTGCGAATCATCGCCGCGCCCTCGTCGATGCGCCGGAGCGCCTCGCCGAGGTTGCGCGCGCCGCAGACGAACGGCGACGTGAACTCGCGCTTGTCGATGTGGTACTTGTCGTCGGCGGGCGTCAGCACCTCCGACTCGTCGATCATGTCCACGCCGACGGCCTCCAGAATCTCGGCCTCCTTCGTGTGGCCGATGCGGGACTTCCCCATCACGGGGATGGAGACCGCGTCGATGATTTCCTGCACGTCCGCGGGGTCAGCCATCCGCGCGACGCCGCCGCGCTTGCGGATGTCCGCCGGCACGGCTTCGAGGGACATCACGGCGACCGCGCCGGCCTCCTCGGCGATTTTCGCCTGCTCGGCGTTCACCACGTCCATGATGACGCCGCCCTTCTGCATCTTGGCGAACCCGCGTTTCACGAGGTCGCTGCCGCGCCGCAAGTCCTCGATGTCGGTCTCGGTAGCCATACGAGGGTCTTGCGCGCGCCGCCGCTTAATTGGGTTGGTTGCGGAACGCCCGCACCCGACGTGCCGGTGATGGCAAACGATTAGGGACCGCCCCTCCACGCATCGCCAATGACTGACGAAGACGACGCGGACGCCCCGCGGCCCCACGACACCGGCCCGCCCGAGCCGAACGGCGACGCCGCACCGGCGGATGTCCCCGACGCCGAGGAGTCGGTCCGGGAGGCTATCGAGCGGTCGCGCAGCGGCGCGCCCGCGGTCGGCTCGGTCGTCCGCGACCGCTTCACGTCGAACGAAATCTTCCAGCGCATCATCGCGGCCGCCGACGAGGAGATCACGTCCGGGAGCCGCGAGCTGTTCTTCAGCGCGCTCGCGGCCGGCTTCGCCATCACCATCACGTTCATGCTGTACGTGTCGCTGTCCGCGACGACCGGCGGCGACCCCGTGGTGAGCGCGCTGCTGTACCCGCTGGGGTTCATCTACATCATCATCGGGGGCTACCAGCTCTACACAGAGAACACGCTCCCGCCGGTCGCGCTGACGCTCGAACGGCTCGCCAGCGTCCCCGCGCTGTTGCGGAACTGGTCGGTCGTGCTCGCGGGGAACCTCCTCGGGGGCGCGCTCGGCGCGGCCGCGCTCGCGTTCGGCGGCGTCATCTCTCCCGAGGCCGCCGAGTACGCCGTCTACGTCGGCAAGATGGGCGTCGCTACGCCGTGGTGGAGCCTGTTCTCGAAGGCCGCGTTCGCCGGCCTCATCGTCGCCGGCGTCGTCTGGGTGGAGTACGCCGCCCGCGACACCATCTCGCGAATCGTCGTCGTCTACGTCGCGTTCCTCGCGATTCCGCTGGGCGGCCTCTACCACTCGGTCGTCTCGTTCACGGAGATGACATACCTCGTGCTCCGGGGCGAACTCCTCTTCACGACCGGCCTCTGGGAGTTCGTCCTCCCGGTGTTGCTCGGGAACACCGTCGGCGGCGTCCTGTTGGTGACCGTCGTCAACTACTTCCAGACGACCGAGCACCGGCTGGCGTCCGCGCGCTTCGAGGGCGCCGACCGCCAGCTCTCGGTCCACGAGTGGCTGTTCGGCGGGTTCGTCGGCCGGTCGTACGTCCCGCTCATCGACCACACCGAAGGGGCACTCGCCGAAGCCGACGACTACCGCATCGTCGTCCCCATATCGAACCCGCGCACGGAGACCAACCTCGTGGAGTTGGCGTGCACGCTCGCCAGCCAGCGGCCCGGCGCGAGCGTTCACGTCGTCCACATCGTCCAGATGCCGGACCGAACCCCGCGGGGGTACCGCGTGGACCAACACGAGCGCATCGTCGAGAACTCCGACGACCTGATGGCGGACATCCGCGAGTTGGCCGCGAGCCACGACGTCCCCTGCGAGACGTCGACCGTGGTCTCGCATCGCTCCTTCGAGGAGCTATTCGACGTCGCGAAGCGCAAGCGCGCCGACCTCATGGTGATGGGGTGGGGCGACGACCGCCTCTGGTCGAACGGCCGCGCGGAGCGCCCGCTGGACGAACTCACGAACCGGCTGCCGTCGGACGTACTCGTGTTCAGGGACCGCGGCCTCGACGCCTCCCGCGTCCTCCTCCCCGTCGCGGACAACCCCCACGCCGACCTGAACGCGGAGGTCGCGCGCACGCTCCGCCAGACCGCGGGCTCGGCGGTCACCCTGCTGCGGGTCGTCGACAGCCCTGACGACCGTGAGGCCGGCGAACAGTTCCTCGAAGAGTGGGCGGCCGAACACGACCTCGGCGACGCCACGTTCCGCGTGGACGACTCCGGCGACGTGGAGTCCGCCATCGCCGCCGAGTGCGGCGACCACACGCTGCTGCTCATCGGCGCGACCTCGCAGGGCCTGCTCGCGCGGCTCGCGCGGAACGCCCTGCACTACGACGTGGTCCACGACGTGGAGACGTCGATGATTCTCGCGGAGCGGGCGACCGACCGCGGCATCCTCCAGCGGCTGTTCGGCCGGTAGCTCGGGCTTCCGTCAGAGCTATGCGGCGGTGCCGCGACGCCCCGCACATGTCGCTGCCGTCCCGGTCGGACCTCCCGTGGTATCTCGCGCCGCTGCCCGGCTGGCTGGAGGACCTCGCGCTCCGGCTGGCGTGGGTCATCGTCGCCATCAACCTCGCGGGCACCGCGTTCGGCTTCTGGTACTACCGCGTCCAGTTCGAGGCCACGCCGCTGCTCGCGTGGCCGGTCGTCCCCGACAGCCCGGTCGCCACGCTGTTCATCGCGCTGTCGCTGGCGGCCTACAAGCTCGACTACGACGCCGACTGGCTGCACGCGCTGGCGTTCTTCGGCTGCATCAAGCTCGGGCTGTGGACGCCGTTCGTCCAGCTGGTCGTGAACGGACAGGGCGACCTCTGGTGGGTGATGTACTGGTTCCTCGTGCTGAGCCACCTCGGGATGGCCGTCGAGGCGTTCGTGATTCACCGCTACGCGCGCTTCTCCGTGGGCGCGGTCGCCGTCGCCGCGGCGTGGTACGGCTTCAACGACGTGGTGGACTACTTCGTCTCGGTGGCGGGCGGCCCCCACCACACGCTCCTGCGGGCGGAGGTCGTGGCTGGCCTCGGGCACGCGATTCCCGCTCACGACTACGCGGCCGCGGGCGCGGTCGTGCTCACAGTGCTGGCGACGTTCCTCGCGCTCGCCACGCGCGTGAAAACGCTGGAAACCCGGCTGGCGGACTGACGCCTGCGGCTTTTTCCGTCCGGGCGCCCTCGCTTCGGACGTGTACGACGCCATCGCGGACCTCCCGCTGACCGTCGAAGCCGTCTCCCTCGACCGCACCGAGCGCGAGACGCCGGCGTTCACGCGCGCCACCACCGTCGTCGCGCTCTCCGGGGCCGGCGAGACGGGGCGCGGCGAGGACGTGACCTACGAGACGGCCCACCACGACGCCCTCCGAGAGCACGACGCGGCGACCCCCGACGGCGAGGCGTTCGACCTCGCGGGCGAGTACACGCTCGAAGAATTCTCCGAGCGCCTCGACGAAGTCGAACTCTGGCCAAACGACGACCCCGAGCGCGAGGCGTTCCGGAACTACCGCCGCTGGGGGTTCGAGGCCGCCGCGCTCGACGTGGCGCTCCGGCAGGCCGGCGAGACGTTCGCCGAGCGCCTCGACCGAAGCTTCGACCCCGTGCGGTTCGTCGTCAGCAGCCGGCTCCCCGACGGGGACACCGAGCGCGTGGAAACCCTCTTGCAGCGCTACCCGGACGCCGAACTCAAACTCGACCCGACCGGTGACTGGCCCGCGGCGACCTTCGACTACCTCGCGGACACGGACGCCGTGCGCGTGCTCGACCTCAAGGGCCACTACGAGGGCACCGACGTGGACCAGTCCCCGGACCCCGACCTCTACGAGCGCGTCTTCGAGACGTTCCCGGACGCAACAATCGAGGACCCCGCAGTCACGGACGCTACCCGCGACGTGGTCGCAGACCACGCCGACCGGGTCGCGTGGGACGCCCCGATTCACGGCCTCGACGACGTGCGCGAGGCGCCCTTCGACGTGCGCTGGCTGAACGTCAAACCGTCCAGATTCGGCACGCTCCGGTCGCTGTTCGAGACGCTGGAGTGGGCGTTCGCGCACGACGTGGCGCTGTACGGCGGCGGCCAGTTCGAACTCGACGTGGGCCGCGGCCAGATTCAAGAGCTCGCGTCGCTGTGCTACCCGGCCGGGCCGAACGACATCGCGCCCCGGGCCTACAACGATGTCGAACTCCCCGCGAACCCGCCGCGGAGCCCGATTTCGCCGCCCGACGACCACGCCGGGTTCGGGTTCTGACCGGTCGCGGGGTCAGTCGGCGGCCTGCCCGCCGTCGACCGGGAGCGTGTGGCCGGTGATGTAGGAGGCGTCCGCCGAGCAGAGGAACGCGACCGCGCCCGCCATCTCCTCGGGGTCGGCGTGGCGGTCCATCGGAACGTCGGACATCGCGGACGTGTCGAAGGGGAGCGTGGACGGGTCGCTCCCGCCCGCCATCCCGCTCTGGATGTTCGTCTTCGTCGGCCCGGGCGCGATGGCGTTCACGCGGACGCCGCGTCCCGCGTATTCGAGCGCCACCGTCTTCGTGAGCCCGACGACGCCGTGCTTGCTCGCCGAGTAGTTGGCGAGCCCGCCCATGCCGACGAGCCCGGCCTCGGAGGCCGTGTTGACGATTGCGCCGCCGCCCTGCTCCTCCATTACGGGCAGTTCCGCCTTCAGGCACGCCCAGACGCCCTTCAGGTTGATGTCGATGAGGCGGTCCCACTGGTCCTCTTCGATGTCGGCCGCCTCGTCGAAGCCGGTGAGGATGCCGGCGTTGTTGTGCGCGACGTCCAGACTCCCGTACGTGTCGACGGCCACGTCGACCATGTGCTGGACCGAATCGAGGTCGGAGACGTCAACGTCGACGAACACCGCGTCGCCGCCCGCGTCCTCAATTTGGTCGACCGTCTCCGCGCCGCCGTCGGCGTCAACGTCGGCGACGACGACGTTCGCCCCCTCTTCTGCGAAGCGCAGCGCCGACGCTCGCCCGATTCCCGATGCCGCCCCTGTCACGACCGCCGTCTCGCCGTCGAAGTCGTTCATAGCAACCACAGTCGCTGACTAAACGTTCAGTAAGCATAACGCTTCGGGGAGGTTCGGCTGTCCCGGGCGGCGCTCGCGCTCGCTCAGTCGTCGTTGCGGTGGGCCCGCACCCACAGTTCGCCGATGCGGGAGAGCCGCGTCCGGTAGGACTTCCCGCGCTCCTCGCGCTCGACGTACCCCTTCCCGCCGGGGCCGAGCTTGTCGACGGTGTACGTGACCTTCGACCGGAAGCTGTCGGTGTACTCCTCGTTGAGTTCCGTGGCCAGCGTCTTGGCGAGGTCGCTGACGGAGTCGAACTCGCCGTGCTCGCCGAGCGTGAACAGGATGAGCTCCTCGAAGGGCTTGACGTTCGAGAACGAGGCGACGGGGAGTTCGACGACGTGGCTGCCGTCGATCTCCTTCGCGCCGATGGTGGTGCCGCGCTCGTCGAACTCCGCCAGCAGGTCGCGGGCGTCCGCGAGCTGGTCGCGCACCTCGCCCTCGTCGACATCGCCGTCCGCGACGGCTTCGAGGAGGTCGGCGCTCGCGCGCAGCTCCTCCGCGAGTTCGGTTTCGAGGTACTTCTCGGGGGCCGTGTAGTAGGTGTGGATGCGCTCGCGGTCCTCGGGGCGCTCGACCATGATGGAGTGGGCGGCGATGGCGAACGCAAAGGAGACGGTGCGGGGCATCGACGCGATGTTCACCCAGACCTCCCCCTCGGGGTCGGCGTCGAGCTCGTCCTCGATGAGGTCGAACGCCTGCTCGAAGGCGGCGTCGTAGTCGTAGACGTCCACGACAGAGACGCGCTCGGTCTCCGCGCCGAGGAGGTTCCGGAAGTCGTCTTCGAGCTTCTGGGAGATGCGCTGGCTGTACTCGACGTTCGCCTCGCTGCCGACCGCGCCCTCGAGGAGGACGACGCGGTCGACGGAGAGCTGTTCGCGCACGAGCGGCGCGATGAGCCGGTCGTAATCGAAGCCGACCGGCACGACGTGCGTCTGCATGGTCGACTGTTGGAGAATCCCGCTGAAAAGGCTACCGTGGCGGGGCGTACTTACTTCCCGCGCGGCGCCGTTGCGAGGGGCATGGAGACCGGTCGCGCTCGCGCACTCGCCGGCACGGCGCTCGTCGGCGGCGGCGCGCTCACGGTGTTGGGGTTCGTCACGGCGGAAGCGCTCTACCCCGGGTACAGCGCCGCCGACCAGACGATTAGCGCGCTCGGCGCGGCGAGCGCGCCCGCGGCCTCGCAGGCAGCGTTCAACGGGACGATGATTCTCGCGGGCGTGCTGGTCGTGCTCACCGCACCACTGCTCCGGGATATCTACGAGCGGCGGCTGTTCCCCGGCGTGTTCGGGCTCGCCGGCGTCGGCGTCGCGGGCGTCGGCGCGTTCCCGACGCAGACCGGCGCGCTCCACTACGTCGCGGCGATGACCGCGTTCGGCGGCCTCGGGCTCGCCGCGCTCGCTGCCGCGCGGACCATCCGCGGGCCGATGCGGTACGTCTCCGCGGCGCTCGGCGTCGCCGAACTCGCGGCGCTCGTCGCGTTCGTCGCGCTCGGCGACGGCACCCCGCTCGGCATCGGCGGCTTGGAGCGGTGGGTGGCGTACCTCGGGCTGGTGTGGGTGCTGGCGTTCGGCGGCTTCCTGCTCGGCGGCGTCGACGCGAGCTAACAGCAGTCGCCGGCGGTCACGACAGCCGCGAACTCTCCGCGGAGCTGAGCGAGCGCCGCGCGGTGGTTGGCGGCGGCGTCGATGGTGTCGCCGTCGTGGGTCTCTCGCGCGAACGTCGCCGTGGCGTCGGCGACGACCGACACCTCGAACCCGAGGTTCTCCGCCATCCGCGCGGTCGTGGAGACGCAGTGGTCGGTCGTCAAGCCGCAGACGACGAGCTCGTCGTGGCCGCGCTCGCGCAGCCACGCTTCGAGGTCGGTGCCGACGAACGCGCTGTTCTTGCGCTTCACGAACACCGCTTCGCCGTCGCGGGGTTCGGTCTCGGGCTTCCACGCGAATCCGGGTTCGTCGGCGCGCAGCGGGCTGTCCGGCTCTGTGGAGTCGTGGCGGACGTGAACGACGGGGTCGCCGCGCTCGCGCCACGCCGCCAGCAGGCGCGCGGCGTTCGCTTCGGCGTCGGGATTGTTGCGCTCGCCGTACGCGGGGTCGTCGAAGCCCGTCTGGAAGTCCACGAGCAGGAGCACGCGGCCGGTCGCGGCTGCCGTCACGCCGTCACCTTCAGCGGGCACGTCTCCGGCGCTTGCTCGTCGTCCTCGCTGAGGAGGTACTGGGGCCACTCGCGGTCGCCCTCGTTGCCCCACTCGCCGAGGTCGGCGTGCGGGCACGCCGCGTCGTCGTACGCTTCGAGGCGGCTGCGGATGCGGTCGCGGGCCTGCTGGCCGGCGTCAGTGTCGCCGGTGATGCCCTCGAAGATGCTCCGGGGCTGGAACGTCACTTCGAGGCCGACCGGACAGCGCCGGCTCTGGCGCTCGTCGTAGAAGGGCGCGCGGGCGGTCGGGAAAATGGGTTCGCCGCCGAAGCAGAACTCCCAGTAGGGGTCGTCGGGGTCGGTGGGGATGTCGTCGGGCCACGGCTCGGGGTCCTCGACGTGGAGAAACTGGAGGACGTGCCAGAAGTGCTCGTGCCAGCGCGACTCCGACAGCGACGCCTCGGGCGGCCGGAAGAACGCCGCGAAGCTCACCCGGTCGCCGTGGTCCTCGTAGACATCCAGAAATTCGAGGAGGGCGTCGCGGAGCGCGAACAGCGCGTCGGGATGTGTCATCGAGTCCACGAACGTGTACAGCGGCCGTCCCTCCTCGACGGACGCCTTCCCGAAGAAACACGGGAACGGCTCGCCGTCGCGTTCGCCGGTGACGGATGCCGTGAAGTTCTGGAAGTGGCGCTGCGCCCACTCGGGGAGGGCGCCGGATTCGACGCGCTCGGTGGCGGTTTCGTGGTCGAGGACCGCACCGAGTTCGGCCTCGTTCATGCCCGAACGTGTGCGGCCGACCTTCTTCTGTGTTTCCCGGGCCGCGGGTCCTTCGACAGACGTGGGAAACGAGGGTGTGGCGACACCGATTTCTGTGGGTTCGTCAGGACCGTCAGCGGTTTCTCCGGGTCGCGCGAACACCCGGCCATGAGCAAGTGGTTGTCGTCGGGGCTGCGCCGCGACGTCTGCGTGGTGGTCGCCAGCGAGGGCGACCCCACCCAGCAGTCGGTCAAGCGCACGATAGAGCGGAAAAACGACGAGCGCATCCGCCCGAAGCGGTTCAACGGCGCGGTGAACAAGCTCGAAGACGCGGGGTTCGTCGAGCGCGAGCGCGACGGCGTCCACGACCGCCTCCTGCTGACGGAGGCGGGCGAGCGCCGCCTGCGCGAGCACCGCGAGTGGGTTGCCGAGCGGCTCGCGGACTGGTAGCTAGTCGGCGGCCTCGAAGTAGACGCTTCTGTCCTCGCTGGCGGCGCGGGCGGTCACCGCGGAGACGCCGACCGTGAGCACGAGCCCGACGGTCATGCCGACGACGGAGGGGAGCCACCCCCAGTAGGCGTCCGCGAACACGGGGATGCCGCCGACGGTCACCGTCGGGCCGAACACCGTCAGGAGGTAGAACAGCTGGCTACCGCCGATGCCCGCGAGCATCCCCGAGCGCGTGGCGCCCCGCCAGTAGAGCGCGACCGCGACGGGGAGCGCGAGCTGGGCGAACCCGCCGAACGCCGTCTCGCCGATGGAGACGAGCGTGCCGGGCGTGAACAGGCTGGCGACGAACGTCGCGGAGGCGAACACGACGACGCCGATGCGGCCCAGCCGGTTCTCGTAGCGCTCGCTGGCGTCGTCGTTCACGAACGGCCGGTAGAGGTCCCGGGTGAAATAGGACGCTCCGGAGAGGAGCATCGAGTCCGAGGAGCTCATCATCGCGGCGAGCGCGCCCGCGACGACGAGCGCGGCGAACCAGCCGGGCGTGTATTCGGCGAGGAGTACGGGGAGGATGTTGCCGCCGTCGGGCATCGAGAGGCCGACGCCCTGCGCCCACGACCCGAGCAGGAACGCGGGGACGAACAGCAACACGACGAGCACGGGCCACAGCGCGAACGTGCGCTTGAGGACTTTCTCGGACTTCCCGACGAAGAAGCGCTGGTTCACCTGCGGGAACATCGTGACGCCGAACGCGATGCCGATGGCCTGCGAGAGCATCCACTGCGGCGAGTAGACGCCGCCGCCGAGCGCGCGGAACTGGGCGGGCATCGCGGCGCCGATGCCGCCGGGCTCGGCGGCGAGCGCGCTCGCAATCCACGCGAACGCCAGCCACACCATCGACAGCATGAACACGCCCTGCAGGGTGTCCGTCCACGCGACGCCGCGCATCCCCGACAGGACGACGTACGCGATCATGAACAGCGTGACGAACCCCGCGCCCGCCCAGTACGGGACCGTCCCGTTCGTGAGCGCTTCGAGCGCGGTGCCGGCGCCGACCTGCTGGAGCATCACGTACGGGAACAGCCAGAAGATGCTGACGGCGGCGACCAGCCCCCGGAGGGCCGTCGAACCGAAGCGGTCGCCGAGCATCTCGCCGAGCGTGACGTAGCCGTGCGCGCGGCCGAGCAGCCACTGGCGGTAACCCAGCAGGTACCACAGCAGGCCGAACAGCACGCCGTCCATCAGCCCCATCACGAGAATCCACTCGGGACCCGAGGAGAACGCGGTGTTCGGGCCGCCGAAGAACGTGAACGCCGAGAGGAGCGTCGCGAACGTCGTGAACAGCAACACGCCCGTCCCGAGGCCGCGGCCAGCGAGGTAGTAGTCCTCGGCGGTCTGGTCGGTCACCCGGTAGGCGACCGCGCCGACCGCGAGCGCGGCGACCATGTACGCGGTGACGATGCCGATTTCCAGCAGCGCGCTCATTTCGCCACCCCCGCGAACGTCCCCCAGTCGCGGCGCGCGAACGCGGCGAACGCCGCCGCCGTGACCACCATCCAGCCGACGTGCCACCAGACCCAGACGGGGAGGCCGGCGACCATCGAGGCGTCGCTCCACAGGAACCACGGGATGGCCAGCGCCGCGAGTACGACGAAGACGATTCCCCAACCGAGCGCCGAACGTGACGGCATGTTACTACTACGTGTCTACTAACATCGGTTAAATGTTGCTGAAATCCTCTCGTTTTCGTTCCGTAGAAAATTTTTCTCGTATTGGGGTTCGGGGGTGCTCGCTGTCTCTGGTCCGGCGGATAGGGGTGCCGCCGTTCGGCGGTTGGTGAGCGCGAGGGCGGCGCCGGTGGGCGTCACGACAGCTATTTCCCGGACGCCTCCATAGTTCTAGGAGAGAACAATACTGATGGAGGACACCGCGAAGTACCTCATCCACGCGGACTTCGTCGCCGACGGCGTCGTCGAGCGGACCGACGTGGTCGGCGCCGCCTTCGGGCAGACAGAGGGCCTGCTGGGCGACGACCTCGACATCCGCGACCTGCAGGACTCCGCGAAGCTCGGCCGCATCGACGTCTCCGTCGACAGCGAGGGCGGCCAGTCCTTCGGCACCATCACCATCGCGTCCAGCCTCGACCGCGTCGAGACGGCGACGCTGGCGGCCGCCTTGGAGGCCGTCGAGCGCATCGGCCCGTGTCGCGCGCAGGTCGAGGTCGACCGCATCGAGGACGTGCGCGCCGCCAAGCGCCGCGAAATCGTCGACCGCGCGAAGGAACTGCTGGCGTCGGCGTTCGACGAGGGCGCCATCGACTCCGACGACATCCTCCGCGAGGTCCGCGAGAGCGTCCGCGTCGAGGACGTCACCGAGTACGAGGGGCTGCCCGCCGGCCCGAACGTCGCCTCCAGCGACGCCGTGCTCGTCGTCGAGGGCCGCGCCGACGTGGTGACGCTGCTCCAGTACGGCATCAAGAACGCGGTCGCCGTCGAGGGGACGAACGTCCCCGACGCGGTCGCGGAGTTGACCCGCGAGCGCACCGCGACCGCGTTCCTCGACGGCGACCGCGGCGGCGACCTCATCCTCCGGGAGCTCCGGCAGGTCGGCGACCTCGACTACGTCGCGCGGCCGCCTGAGGGCGAGTCCGTCGAGGACCTCTCGCGGGGCGCCGTCGACGCCGCGCTCCGCGAGAAGACGCCCGCGGACACCGCGACGCTCGTCAGCGAGCACGAGGACGAGACACCGGAGGACGACGCCACCGAGTCCCCGGAGACGGAGGACGTGGTAGAAGCAACCGCCACCGTGGAGTCGGCAGCCGCTGACGAGGCGACCGCGGCGACCGACGGGAGCGCGACGCCCGCGCCCGAAGCCGCGGCGGGCGCGGTCCAGCCCGACGCCGATAGCGCGCCGGGGCCGGCTGCTCCCTCCCCGAAGACGGTTGCCGACCACGTGGAGGCCGTCGTCGGTAGCGGGACAGCGCGGCTACTCGACGACGACCTCGACGTGCTCGCGGAACCCGACGCGGACGGCGTGGCGGACGCCATCGACGCCGCGGCGACCGTTCCCCGGGTCGTAGTGCTCGACGGGCCGGTCACGCAGCGGCTGCTCGACGTGGCCGCCCAGCGCGGGGTGGCGACGCTCGTCGGGACGAGCGAGGGCGAGTTCGTCAAGCAGCCCGCCAGCGTCCGCGTGCACACCGCCGACAACTACTGATTCTACAGGAGAGTTACGCGAGGCCGACCGCGAGCGCGAGCGCCGCGCCGGCGATGCCGCCCGAGAGCGTGGCGAGGAAGTTGACGCCTTGGTTGCCGACGACGCCACCCTCGATGACCGCGCCCGCGAGGCTGTCGGCGGTCATCCCGACGATACCGGCGGCGACGACGACGGCCGCGCCCGCCAGCCCGAACCCGAAGACGGCGACGCAGATGCCGGCGATGACGGCCGCGCCCGCGACGCCCGCGAGTTCGCCCTGCCACGTCACCGCGCCGTCGGTCCCGGGTTCGACGGGCTCGAACGTCGTGACGAGCCGCGGCGTGTCGAAGAGCCCGCCGACCTCGCTGGAGAGCGTGTCCGCGAGCGCGGTGCCGACGGCGCCCGCGTACGCGAACTGATACGCGAGGTCCGACAGCGGCACGTGGGCGTGCGCGGCGTACAGCAGCAGCGCGGCCAGCGCGGCGGCGGAGTTCCCGAGGACGTTCCCGGTGCCGCGCGCACCCTCGTTGTCCTCGGCGACGCCGCGTTCGAGCTTCCGGTCGTAGCGGAACTTCGTCGTGAGGCTGCCGATGGCGAAGAAGGCGATGAGCACGACGAACCAGCCGTAGTCCCCCAGCACGACCGCGAGCAGGCCGAGGAGCACGCCCGTCAGCATCCCCGCGACCGAGGTCGCATCGAGCGCGTAGGAGACGTAGCCGAACCCGGCAGTGACCGCGAGCGCGACGGCGACGCGCTCCCACGCGGCCGCCGCGGGAACGCCCGCGAACGGCGCCAACACCGCGAACAGCCACAACAGCAGGGTCACGGTCACGAGCACCACGGGGTCGTCGCGGCCGACGAACACCGAGCGCAGGATACCCGCGGCGAGCGCGCCGCCCGCGGCGATGAACACGTGCATCGGCGTGACCACCGCCTGACTCCCGAGCGCCGCGACGACGCCCTGTCCGGCCAGCGCCGCCAGCGCGCCCGCGACGACGAAGCCGACCATCGAGAGTGCGCGGTCCTCGCGCGCGGCGAGCACGACCCGCCGCCCGAGGTCGCCGTACCCGACGACGAGCACGCTGGCGACGAACACGCCCACCGGCACGTCGAACAGCGGCACGAGGAGGCCGACCCCGGTCGCCGCCAGCGAGAACCCGACGAGCGCCAGCAGGCGGCCCTCGCGGCGGTCGCGGGGCGTCGAGAACACCTCGAACAGCCGGCCTTCCGGGAGGGCGGCCGCTGCCGCGGCGACGAGCACGAACGGGGCGGCCGCTGCCCGGCCGAGCAGCGGCGCGAGCAGCGAGAGCGACGCCACGAGCGCGAACGCCGCGGCGCGCCGGAGACTCCAGTTCACGTCCGTCGTGGGTTGCCCGGGACCGTACTTAACTTCCCCGAAGCGGGAACCTCGCGGCGGGCGCCGCCGCGGGACCCGCAAGGTTTTGGGCGGCGACGGCGGAAGCGACGGTGTGGGCCTCTACGACCGCTACCTCGCGCTCCGCGTGCGCCGCCACGACGCCGACGCCCCCGACCACGTCGCGCTCGTCATCACGGAGCGCGACCTCCTCGAAGCCGGCGCGTACGACACGCTCGCGGACTTCTTCGGGTGGGCGTTCGACTACGGTGCCGACCGCGTCACCGTCTACGTGAGCGTCCTCGACGAGGCGGCCGTCCCGACGCTCGAACGCGAGCTCGCGCGCGTCGACGCGCCCCGCGAGGTGGCCGTCCGCGGGCCGGACGACGACCAGCGCGCCGACGCCCCCATCCAAATCAGCGTCGGGCACGGCGGCAAACAGGAGTTCGCAACCGCCGTCCGGAGCGTCGCCGAGGCCGTCGACGCCGGCGATATGGAGCCCGAGGACGTCGACGAGAGCGTCGTCGAGTCCGAACTCGTGTTCCCCGCGGAGCCGGACCTCGTCATCAAGACCGGCGCCGAGCGGCTCTCGGACTTCATGATTTGGCAGTCCGTCTACTCCGAACTCTACTTCACGGACGTGAACTGGCGGGACTTCCGGAAGCGGGACTACCTGCGCGCGGTGCTGGACTACGAGAACAGACAGCGGCGGTTCGGGCGCTGAGAGCGCAACGCCGGTATGCGCGCTCGCTTCCGGAAGCCACTAAATAACTATTTTACGCCACGACACTCGTGTTCGAAAAGTAGATGAACGTCCTCCCGTATCACCACCCGGACGACAAGCAGTTCTCACTCGTTTTCGTCACGGACGACCGAGCCGCATTCGAGGAGCGCCTGCAGGGGGAGCGAGACAAAGACAACGTAGACGTGAAGCAGTTTACCGACTCGGTAGACGGACAGACGCGGTACGCAGTCTTCACTGACACGCACCGGGAAGCCGACTCGGTTCCCAGTTTCGATGACACGCGGGAGCTTCGACAGTGGTTGCGGTCGGAGTTCGACGACAGCCTCCCAGTCATCAACGCTGTCTACACTTTCTTCGACGAGCTAATGTCGACAAAACGTGATCGGGGAGACCCGCTGGAAGCCTACAAGCAGATCGAACTGGAGAAAATTCCCGAGATTCTGAACAGCGTCCAGTGGCGCCAGACCGTTCCGGAAGTCGGCGCCGAGCTACTCTCCGAGTTTGTGCTCACCCATCCGATGCCGAACACGAACCACCGGACGGGCATCATTCTTCTCGACCGCTATCTGCAATCATTCGACGGCGACGTGAGCATCCCGGATACGGGTGAGACCGGAGAGTGGTACGACTGGGCGTCGAACTACGTCGAGGATTCGAAGCGCCTCCTCACGCTCCGACGCCGATACCGAATCTTCCGATACGCGCAGAAGTTGGGCTACGACGCCATCGAACGCAAGCACGACGTGCTGATTCGACTGGAAGAGTACGACATCCATCGTGGAGACGCGTTCGACCACTTCACACGGGAACATTTGGCGCGGACCGAGCGATTCGTCCAGACAATTCTGGATAGAACAGACGCTGCGCACTTGGCCGACATCCAAGACGATGGAAAGCGCGCGTTCGTCAGTCGCCTGTAGAGACCTCCGTCAGTCCGGAAGCACGACGATCTCACGGGCCACCTTTCGACCGTCCTCCGTAAGATCGGATGGAGTACCCGCCTCCTCGCGGAGCACTCGCTTGAATTCGTCGTTGTTGATGGCCATCTGTAGTTCGACGTAGTGCGGCCAGCATATAAAATCTGCTGTCCGACAGCGATTCCCGCTGGTTCTCCGTTGGCGCCGTTAATCTGCCGAGCGCCCCTCGGCGTCGACGTCCTCGGGCGGCTCGGGGAGGTGGTCGCGGAGCCGGTCGAGGACGCGCCGGGCTTCGCCGACTTCGGTCCCGAGCGCGCGGACGAGCGCAAGCGCCCGCTCTGCTCGCGTGCGGCGCCACGACGCCTCCCGGGACTCGTAGGTGCGGACGGCGCGCAGGAAGTCGACCTTCGAGAACTCCGGCCAGTACGGCGTGCAGAAGAAGACGGCGGCCTCGCTGCCGTTGGCGTGCCACGGCAGGAAGTTCGACGTGCGCTCGTCGCCCCCGGTGCGGATGATGAGGTCCACGTCCTGCACGGGGCTGGTGTGGAGCCGGGACTCGATGTCCTCAACGCCGACGGCCTCGGGCGAGAGGTCGCCGTCAGCGACGGCTTCGGCGACCCCGCGGGCGGCGCCGAGCAGTTCCGCGCGGCCGCCGTACGCGAGCGCGACGTTCAGCGCGAAGCCGTCGTAGCCCGCGGTCCGGGATTCGGCGTACTCGACGGCGTCCTGCACGCGCTCGGGGAGGCGCTCCGTGTCGCCGATGGCGCGAATGCGGACGCGCCGGTCGTGGACGCGGTCGGCGTCCGCGAACTCGTTGAGCTTCGCTTCGAGGAGGTCGAAGAGGTGCTGTTGTTGGTCCTCGGGACGCTGGAAGTTCTCCGTGGAGAACGCGTACAGGGTCAGCTCTTCGACGCCGAGCTCCGCGCACCAGTCCAACACCTGCTCGGTGGTCTGGGCGCCGGACTGGTAGCCCTGCGTGGCGTTCTCGCCGTGCTCGCGGGCGTAGCGCCGGTTGCCGTCTTGGATGACGGCGACGTGCGCGGGCGCGCCGTCGACTTCCCGGCGGAGGACGCGCTCGTAGCCGGCGTTCACGACCGAGCGGAGCCAGTCTCGCATCACGCGAGGTGACGACAGTACGACGTATCAGCTTTCCGTTCGCGCGCTCGCGGAACGTGGCGGCGAACCGCCACACGTATGGCCAGTAGGTGTCTCGGTCCGCGTATGAGCGAGACGGTCAACGAGGACCTCTACCGGGACACGATGGAACTCCTGCGGCCCGGCGACATCGAGCTCGCGGGCGCGGTCGTCCACACGAGCTACGACTCCAGCGCGGAGAGCCTGCTCCACCAGCTCACCCTCGACGCGGGCGACGCGGTCGCCGAGCACGCCGACGTCGGCGACACGTACGTCTATTCGGGCAACGACAGCGACGAGTTCGGCGTGAACCAGCATCAAGGCCTGACACTGGACGGCGACGAGTTCGTCTGGGAGTGCCAGCAGCTGCTCCGCGAGGGCACGTTCGACCTCGTGCTGTACTGGAAGGCGACCGGCGAGCACGACGCCGTCGTCGCGGACATCGAGGCGCTCGACGGCGTCGAGCACGTCGTCGGCATCACCGAGGACGGCTTCGACGCGTAATCGCGGGACGGCCGCGGTGCGGGCGGCCCACCGGTCGTTTCTGCGGTGCGGGCGGCTGTCGCTGTCGTTCTCGATTCCCAGTTCGCGGCGCGAGTCGGGCCGTTTATGTTTCGTGCGGACGCAAATGAGTCCATGGATATTGCGGACCTCGACGACCGGGACCGCGCGGTGCTGAACGCGTTTCAGGGGGGGTTCCCGGTCGTGCATCGGCCGTTCGAGCCGGCGGCGCACGCGCTCCGGTCGCGGGGCGTGGACGTCGAGCCGGCGGGCTTGCTCGACCGCGTCCGACACCTCGACGACGAGGGCGTGTTGACGCGGTTCGGCGCGCTCATCAACGCCGAGGAAATCGGCGGGAGCGCGTCGCTGGTGGCGATGCACGCGCCCGAGGACGAGTTCGAGGACGTCGCGGAGACCGTCAACGGGTTCCGGGAGGTCGCGCACAACTACGAGCGCGAGCACCCCTACCTGAACATGTGGTTCGTCGTGTCGGTCGCGGACGACGAGTCCGTGGAGGACGTGCTCGCGGACATCGAGGACGCGACCGGACAGGAGACGTACAACCTCCCGAAGCAACAGGAGTTCCGCGTGGAGGCGAAGTTCCTCGTGGACGGTCCCATCCCCGACGGCGACGTGGACCTCTCGCATCTGGGGCCGACGCCGGACCCGACCGACCGCGAGACGCTGACGCCCGCCGAGCGCGACCTCGTGCTCGAAGTGCAGGACGGCCTGCCGGTCGTGGAGACGCCGTATCAGGCGGTCGCGGCGGAAATCGGGCAGGAGACCGACTGGGTGGTGGAGACGCTGCGGCGGTTCAACGAGGAGGGGAAGGTGCGCCGCGTCGGCGTCATCCCGAACCACTACTCGCTGGGGTACACGGAGAACGGGATGACCGTCTGGGACGTGCCCGACGACGTCGTCGCGGAGGTCGGGCCCGCGGTCGCGAGCCTCGACTTCGTGACCCACTGCTACGAGCGCCCGCGCCACGACGGCGTCTGGGAGTACAACTTCTTCGCGATGACGCACGGCCGCACCGAGGCGGAGAGCCAGCGCCGCGTCCAGCAGGTCCGGGACGTGATGGCCGACTACTGGGACGTCGGCGACGACGACTGGGACACGCTGTTCTCGACGCGCATCCTGAAGAAGACGGGCATCCGGCTGGCCGAGCGCGCGGACGCGAACACCGCATGAGCGGCGACCGCCGGAACCCGGGTGGTGGCGCGTGATTCCGCTGTTCCACGACTTCGACGGCGAGACGGTGCTGGTCGTCGGCGGCGGCCGCGTCGGCGCGCGGAAGGCGCGGACGTTCGCCCGCGAGGCCGACGTGGTCGCCGTGAGCCCCGAGTTCGTGGACGCTGACTTCGGGGACGCCGAGCGGGTGCGGGCCGCGCCCGAACCCGACGACGCTGACGACTGGGTGGCGCGGACGGAGCCGGCGCTCGTGGTCGCGGCGACCGACGACGGCGACGTGAACGACGCGTTCGCGGCGGCGGCGCGAGAAGCGGGCGCGCTCGTGAACCGCGCCGACGAGGCGGGCGGCCGGGACGCCGACAGCGTGGTCGTGCCGGCGACGGTCCGGGACGACCCGGTGGCGGTCGCGGTGGCGACCGGCGGCGCCAGCCCCGCGCTCTCGAAGTACCTCCGCGAGCGCCTCGAAGGCGAGCTGGCGGGCGCGGGCGGGATGGCGAAACTGACGGCGACGCTGCGCGAGGAGCTGAAGGCCGCGGGCGTCCCCCCGGAGACGCGCCGAGATGCGGTCAGGGCGGTGGTGCGTTCGGGGCCGGTTTGGAAGGCTTTACGTACTGGTGGGACAAACGCCCGGCAAACAGCCGACGACGTCGTCACAGGCGTCGTGGGGAACTCAGAGTGGTCCACGTGAACGGAAACACAGGCGTCGTCTCGGGCGTGCGCGTCTCCCACGAGTCGGCCTCCCTCTCGGAGCTGGAGGCCGCGAGTGCGGACAGCGAAGCGGACGCGCTCGACGCGCTGCTCGTCGAGCCGGCCGTCGAGGAGGCGTTCGTCATTCAGACGTGTCACCGCTCGGAGGCGTACGTCGTCGCGGACGAACCGAGGGACGGCCGCCGCGCGCTCGCCGCCGCGGGCTTCGACCCGGCGACCGAGGGCGCCGTCGCGATGGGGCACGAGGAGAGCCTGCGCCACCTGCTCCGGGTGGCTGCCGGCCTCGAATCGCTGGTCGTCGGCGAGGACCAGATTCTCGGGCAGGTGCGGGACGCCTACGACACCGCCCAAGACGCCGGCGCAATCGGGCACGTGCTCCGGCAGGCGGTGACGAAGGCCATCCACGTCGGCGAGCGCGCCCGCACGGAGACCGCAATCAACGAGGGCGTCACGTCGCTGGGGAGCGCGGCCGTCCGCCTCGTCGAGGACGAGGTGGACGTCGAGGGCGCGGACGCGCTGGTCGTCGGCGCCGGCGAGATGGGCGCGCTCGCGGCGAAGGCGCTCGCCAGTTCGGGCGTCGACCGCGTGGTCGTCGCCAACCGGACGCCCGCCCGCGCCGACCGCGTCGCTGACGCCGTCGACGCCGACACCACGACCGCGTCGCTGGACGAGACCGCCGACCACGCCGGGGACGCGGACATCGTCGTCACCGCGACGGGTAGCCCCGACCACGTGCTCGACGAGGCGGCGCTCCGCGAGGCCGGCGAGACCGTCGTCGTGGACCTCGCGCGACCGCGGGACGTGGCGCCCGACGCGTCGACGCTGGACGCCGTCTCCGTCCACGACCTCGACGACCTGCACGCGGTCACGGAGTCCACGCGCGAGCAGCGCGAGGAGGCCGCCCGCGAGGTCGAGGCGATGCTGGAGGCGGAGTTCCAGCGCCTGCTCGCCCAGTACAAGCGCAAGCGCGCCGACGAGGTCATCGCGCGGATGTACGAGAGCGCCGACCGCTTGAAGGCCCGCGAGGTCTCGACGGCGGTCTCGAAGCTGGAGGCCGCGGGCACCGAGGTCTCCGAGGACGAGCGCGAGGTGCTGGAGTCGATGGCGGACGCGCTGGTCAGCCAGCTGCTGGCGGCGCCGACGAAGAGCCTGCGGGACGCCGCCGAGGACGACGACTGGTCGACCATCGCGACCGCCCTCGAACTGTTCGACCCGGACTTCGAGGACGGGATGCCGTTCGACGCGCCCGCGGGCGAGGCGACGCCCGCCGAGTCCGAGGACTAAGCGTACCCGATTCTGATTCCTACCGCGACGATAACGCCGACAACCAGCGGCACGGCGAGCCCGACGATGCCGGTGAGACCGGCGGCGTCGGCGGCGACGCCGGCCGCGACCGCGAGCGCGACGCCGAACCCGGTCGCCGCGACCAGCGCCCAATCGACGCTCTCATCGCTCATACCGCTCCCGTCGCCCGGCGTCGCCTTGGTCGTTCCGGCGGGTACGGTTTTGTGGCTGGCGTGCGACGCGTCGAGTATGGCCGAACGACTCTCCGACGACGAAATCGCGGACCGACTCCCCGACGGCTGGACGCTGGACGGCGACGAAATCGCGCGCGTCTACGAGTTCGACGACTACCTAGAGGGCGTGGTGTTCGCCTCCGAGGTCGGCGAACTCGCCGAGGAGGAGTTCCATCACCCCGAGATTCGGATTCGCTACGAGGAGGTGGAAGTGCGGTTCACGAGCCACGAGGCGGGCGGCGTCACGGAGCAGGACATCGAACTCGCGGAGTTGTGCGACGACCTGCGGTAGGATGGACGCCCGGTACGTGTTCGCGGTGCGGTTCCGCCTCGACCCCGACTACGGGGTGGGCGTGGACCCGCAGACGTTCGAGACGCGGATGGAGCGGGCGGCCGCCGAACCCGGCGAGCCCGGGTGGCTGTTCTTCCGGGACACCCTCTGGCGGGGCGAACTCGGGGACCGCGACCACTTCCGCGAGCGCGCGGCGGACGCGCTGGGCGTCCCTGTCGAGTCCGTGGAGTACCGCGCGCTCGAAACCGACCGCGCGTACTACGACGCGCTGAGGGACGAGATTGGCGCGCACCTCGACCTGTTCAACGCCGACAGCACGCCCGAGGTGCTGAACAAGTACCTCGGCAGCTCGGTGGAAGTGACCGACTGACACGGCGGCGGAAAACACTTGCCGGCGAACCTCCTACGCTCCTGCCTGATGCAGCCCGCCGACTACGACGTCTGGTTGTTCGACCTCGACGGCACGCTCGTGGACACGGAGTGGTCGTACACGCGGGCGGTGTTCGACCGCGTGGGCGACCGCGTCGGCCACGAGTTCTCCGACTACCAAGCAGAGGTGCTGTGGCACGGGCTCGGCGGCTCGCGCAACGCCCAGCTCCGCGAGTGGGGGTTCGAGCCGTCGGCGTTCTGGGACGCGTTCCACGACGTGGAGGACCCGGCGGCGCGCGCGGAGGCGACGTACCTCTACGACGACGCCGAGCGCGTCGGCGACCTCGACGGGCCCGTGGGACTGGTCACGCACTGCGCGGAGTTCCTCACGGAGCCGGTGATGGAGAGCCTCGACATCGGCGACTGGTTCGACGCCGTGGTCTGCTGCGACGAGGACATCGGCTGGAAGCCGGACCCGCGCCCCATCGAGCTCGCGCTCGCTGACCTCGACGCCACCCCCGAGCACGACGGCGTCTACGTCGGGGACGCAGAGAGCGACGTGGGTGCCGCCCGCAACGCGGGGTTGGACGGCGTGCACGTCGAGCGCCACGACCCCCACAAGCGCGGACACTGCGTGCTCGGGGACCGCCGCGTGGAGTCGTTCGACGAGCTGTTCGCCGCGGCCGGGAGCGCCGACTACCCCTCGTAGCCCGCGAGCCCGTCGAAGACCGCCGAAAGGTCGCCGAGCACACCTGCGAGTTCCTGCACGCCTGCTTTCTCGGCGCGCTCGGAGTTGGCGAGCGCGCGCACCGACTGCTCGCCCAGCGGCACGAATTCGAGGCCGAGGCGGTCAGCGGTCGCGCGCAGCGCGAGGCCGGCGTCCGCGTCGCCCTCCAAAACCGCTCGCGCGGGGCTCTCCGTGCCCTTCGTCTCGCGCTCGTAGCCGTCGATGCGCTCGGCGAGCGTGCGGCGGTCGCTGTCGCGGTCGTCCGCGAGTTCGGCGAGCGCGTCGTCGAAGGCGTCCCGCAGGCCGCTCGCGCCGGTGCGGTTCGACAGCGTCACGTCAGCGTCCACGAGGTCCGCGACCCCCGAGACCGCGAGGGGGTTGCCGGCGGGGACGACCAGTCCCCACTCGCGGGTCCACGACGCGAGTTCCTCGCCCTCTCCGCGCCCGTCAGTCGTGACTGCCACGTCGGGCACGCCGTTGCGGAGGCGGCGAGCGCCCTCCCGCGCGCCGAGCGCGAGGAACCGCGGGTTCGAGAGGCGGTCGAGCACGCGGTCGAAGCCGGGGTCGCGCTCGCCGACCGCGAACACCGACGGCGGGCGGACGTCCGGCGAGAACAGCTCGACCTCGACGGTCTCGCCCTCGTCGAGGTACTCGGTGTCGGCGTCCACGGTGACGGTGCCGTCGGCCTCCACGAGGCTCGTGGTCGCGCCCGAGCCCTTATCCACGGGGTAGACGAGCGTCTCGCCGTCCCCGGACTCCACGAGACCGGCGGGCATCAGGCGCGTGCGCCCCTCGCCGTAGCGCTCGCGGACCGCCATCGTCCCCTCGACGGTCGCCGAACGCGGCTCGGGGAGGCCCGCAGCGTCCCGAATCTTGGGCGCGACGAACGTCCGGAAGATGGTAAGCGCCGAGACCGGATACCCCGGCAGCCCGACGTACGCGCTCCCGCCCATCTCGCCGACGAGCATGGGTTTCCCGGGCTTGACGCTGACGCCGTGCAGGCGGAGTTCGCCGCGCTCCTCGATGACTTGGTAGACCACGTCGACGGCGCTGGCGGAGGTCGACCCGGAGGAGAGCACGAGGTCGCAGTCCTCCGCGGCGTCCCGGAGCACGCGCTCCAGCGCCTCGTAGTCGTCGCCAGCGTGGGGGTACAGCACGGGCTCGCCGCCCGCGTCCCGCACCGCGGCGGCGATGGAGTAGCTGTTCACGTCGTAAATCTGGCCGGCGCGGTGGCTCACTTCGCCGCCCGGGCGCACGAGCTCGTCGCCCGTCGAGACGATGCCCACCTTCGGCTTCGCCTTGACGGGCACCGTCTCCATCCCGAGCGCCGCCAGCAGGCCGATTTCCCGCGAAGTAAGGAGCGTGCCGGGGCCGAGCACGCGGTCGCCGGCCGCCACGTCCGCGCCCGCGACCATCACGCCGTCCCCCGGCGCCAGCGACGTGCGGACGGTCACGGTGTCGTCCTCGCGCGCGGTGCGTTCGACCATCACCACGGCGTCCGCGCCCGGCGGTACGGGCGCGCCAGTCGAAATCTCGGCGCACTCGCCGTCGTCGACGCTCGCGTCCGGCTCGCTGCCCGCGTGGATGTCGCCGACGCACTCCACCTCCACGGGGTCGGTCTCGCTGGCGCCGAACGTGTCCGCGGCGTGGAGGGCGTAGCCGTCGACCTTCGCGCGGTCGAACCCCGGCACGTCGAGGCGGGCGTCCACGCGGTCCGCGAGCACGCGGCCGTCCGCGTCGTCCAAGTCCACGCGCTCGACGCCCGGCGAGAGGTCGAGGCCGTCGATGACCTCGCGCGCCCGCTCGGGGCTGGCGAGGTCGCGGAACTGCTTGCGGTCGCTCATAGCTGGCCCTCCCAGTTCTCGACGGCGACGTCCTCGCCGGCGTCGAACCCCTCCGTCTGCTCGGGGACGACCACCCAGCCGTCCGCGAGCGCGACGCTGGAGAGCACGCCGCTCCCGCTCGCGCTCACCGGCTCCGCGACCGTCTCCCCGTCGGCCTCGCGGAGCCGGACGCGCGCGAACGTCCGCACGCCGGGCTCCGAGCGGACCTTCCCCTCAAGTTTGGCTCGCGCGCTCGGCGGGGCTTCGAGCGGCATCCCGCCGGCGCGCTGGAGCGCGGGCCGCAGGAACTGCACGGCGTTGACGATGCACGCGACCGGGTAGCCGGGCAGCATCACGACGAGCGTGCCCGCGACCTCGCCGAGCGCGACCGGGTGGCCGGGCCGTAGCGCGACGCCGTGGACGAACACCTCGCCGAGGTCGCCGACGACCTCGGGGATGAGGTCGCGCTCGCCGACCGAGGAGCCGCCCGTGGTCACGATGATATCGGCGTCCACGTTCGCCTCGATGGCGTCCGCGAGCGCGTCTTCGTCGTCGGTCACCACGTCCTCGTAGCGCGTGCTCGCGCCCCAGCGCTGCGCGAGCCGCGAGATGGTGAGGCCGTTCGTCTCCACGACCTCGCCCGGGCCGGGGTCGTCCTGCACCAGCTCCTCGCCGGTCGGCACGACGGCCACGTCCGGGCGCTCGTACACCTCGACCTCGCGCAGTCCCACGGACTTCAGCAGGCCGAGGTCGGAGGGGCGGAGGCGGTGGCCGGGCTCGTAGAGCCGGTCGCCCGCGTCCACGTCCTCGCCGACCGGCGCGACGTTCTCGCCCTCGCCGACCGCGTCGAACACCTCGACTTCGCCGCTCGCGGCGGTCGCCTGCTCCACCATCACGACCGCGTCCGCCCACTCCGGGACCGCGCTCCCCGTGTGGACGCGCTCGGCCTCGTCCCCGCGCAGCACCGACGGCGACCGGCCGCTCGCGCCGAACGTGTCCGCGGCGCGCACCGCGAACCCGTCCATCGCCGCGCGCCGGTAGTGCGGGACGTTCCGCTCGGCGGTGACGGGGGACGCCACCGCCCGGCCGTCCGCCTCGGTGAGAGGAACCCGCTCCGTGCGGTCGTGGACCGCGACGCGGTCGAGCAGCCGCTCGCGGGCCGCCGCGACGCGCGTTCGCTCCTTGAAGCCGGCGTCGTGCCGGTCGTGTTCGGTCATGGGCGTCCGTTCGGTTCGGGCAGGGGTAAAGCCTGCGTGGGCGGAGCGACCCGCCGCCACCGCGACGGTGGTCGCGCGGCCGCCGACACCGTCGAAACCGCGCTTAATTCGGCTTAACCGTCGCTAATCCGGGGCGAGCGACTGCAGCGTTGAATACCCCGGCGCCCGTCGAGTCGAGTGGCGGCAGTGGTTCGCCGCCGGTCAGGGCACACTGAGCGTCAACGTACGTCGCCGGACGTTCCCCCCCAACGTCGGTGACACGGGCCGCACGACACTCCCCCATCCGCGCGGCCCAGTCAGCGTCTGTCAGACGCCATCTGGTGTGTCGACGCACAGTCGGTTCCGTGCGCTCGCGGCCGTCCCCCGCCGCGAGCGCCCCGTCCTCGCGGACGGTTCGTCTTTCTCGGTGGTCTCCGCCGACGACCACCGGCTTTAACGACGCGCCGACCCAACGGTTTGGTATGTCCCGCTTGCGCGAAGCGCTGGGGAGCCTGCCCGACTCCGTGTTCGTCGACGTCCTAGAGAGTGACGACGCCTACGCGTTCGTCGTCGACGTGCCGGGGGCGACCGCCGACACCGTCGACGTCCGCGTCGAGGGGCGGACGCTCGCGGTGGACGCGCGCCGCGAGAAAGCCGTGCCCGCCGCGTTCGACTACCGCAGCGAGGAGCGGTCGCTGTTCCTCGAACTGGAGCTGCCGCTGCCGCCGAACGCCAGCGACGACGGCGCGTCCGCGAGTGTCGAGGACGGCGTGCTCGACGTGCGGCTGCCCAAGCGCGGCGCCGACAGCCACAGCGTGCCCATCGAGGGGTAGACGGGTGGCGCTGTTCAAGGCGTACCGGCGGTTCGTCGTCGTCGTCTGGCAGTTCCTCCCGCTCGTGTGGGGGTACCTGCGCGACCGGCGGCGGTTCGTGTTGTTCGGCGGGAAGCGCCGCGTCACCTCGGAGATGCGGGTGGCGCGGGCGCGCCGCCTGCTGGACTCGCTGCTGACGCTCGGGCCGACGTTCATCAAGCTCGGCCAGCTGTTGTCCACGCGCCCGGACGTTCTCCCGCCGGAGTACGTGGAGGTGCTGGCAGACCTCCAAGACCGCGTGCCGCCAGCGGAGTACGAGGACGCGCGCATCGTCCTCGAAGAGGACCTCGGGCCGGTCGACGAGCGCTTCGACGACTTCGACGACGAGGCCATCAGCGGCGCGAGCCTCGGCCAAGTGTACACCGCGAAGGTGGACGGCGACGAGGTGGCGGTGAAGGTGCGGCGGCCGGGCATCGAGGAGCTCGTGGAGGCGGACCTCCGGGTGCTCCGGTGGACGCTCCCGCTGGTCGCGCGGTTCGTCGGGCAGTCGCGGGCGTTCAGCCTCGAGAACCTCGCCGACGAGTTCGCCAAGACCATCCGCGAGGAGATGGACTACGGCCGGGAGGCGGAGATGCTCACCGAGATTCGCGGCAACTTCGCCGACGACCCGAGCGTCGTGGTGCCGGCGGTCTACGAGAGCCACTCCAGCAACCGCGTGCTCACGATGGAGTACGTCCCCGGCACGAAAATCTCGGACGTCGAGGAGCTGGACCGCCGCGGCATCGACCGCGGGGGCGTCGCGGAGACCGTCGAGCGCGCGTACCTCCAGATGATAATCGAGGACGGCGTGTTCCACGCCGACCCCCACCCGGGGAATCTGGCGGTCCGCGACGACGGCGCGGTGGTGTTCTACGACTTCGGGATGAGCGGCCGGGTCGACGAGTTCGTCCAGTCGAAGATCGTGGACTTCTACGTCGCGGTGGCGAACCAAGACATCGACGCGATTCTGGACGCGCTCATCGAGATGGGGACGCTCTCCCCGGAGGCCGACCGCGCGACGATGGCGGACGTGATGGAGCTGGCGATTCAGGACGCCCGCGGGGAGTCCATCGAGACGTACCGCGTCCAGCAGATCGTCGGGCAGGTCGAGGACACCATCTACGAGTTCCCGCTGCGGCTGCCGTCGAATCTCGCGCTCGTGTTGCGGGTGGCGACCGTCGTGGAGGGCGTCTGCGTGACCCTCGACTCCGACTTCGACTTCATCACGGTGGCGACGGACTACCTCGCCGAGGAGGGCTACCGCGAGGAGTCCATCCGGCAGTTCGCGGAGGAGACCGCCGACCAGTTCCAGCGCTCCGCCCAGTCGGCGGTCCGGATTCCGCCGAAGCTGGAGTCAGCGCTCGACCGCGTGGAGCGCGAGGACTTGCACGTGCGCGCGGACCTCGAAGACAGCGACGGCGTCGTCGACCGGCTGGCGCGCCGCGTGGTGCTGGGGCTCGCGTTCGCCACGAGCGTCCCGACGACGGCGTTCCTCTACGCGGAAGCGGACCTGCTCGCGGCCGGCGTGATGGGCGCGTTCACGGCCGCCGTGGGCGTCGGGCTCTACCGGTCGTTCCGGAAGCGCCGCGGGACGCTGGCGACCCCGCAGTTCACGCGGCAGAACCTCGGGCAGCGCCGCCGCGAGGACTGACTGCCGGCGCCGTCCCTGTTTTGGCTCGGGGGCGCGAAGCGCGGGTATGGACGTCGATCCCTTCGAGCTGGAGCGGTGGTTCGCGGAGTACGAGCACAACGCCGACGTGATGCTCGCCGAGAGCGGCGTGCGGAGCCTCCCGGCGGAGCGCTTCGACACCGACCCCGGCGACCTCGGCTACGTCATCCCGACCGACGGCGCGCCCGACGTGCGCGAGACAATCGCGGCCGAATACGGCCGCAGCGCCGACGAGGTGCTGTGCACCGTCGGCACACAAGAAGCGAACTTCCTCGCGTTCCAGTCGCTCCTCTCGCCGGGCGACCACGTAGTCGTCGTCACGCCGACCTACCAGAGCCTCCACGCCGTCCCCGACTCAATCTGCGACGTGACCCGCGTCCCCCTGCGCGAGTCCGACTGGACGCTCGACGTGGACGCGGTCGCGGACGCGGTGCGACCCGAGACCGCGCTCGTGGTCGTGAACAACCCGAACAACCCCACGGGACGGGAGCACCCCGAGTCGGTGCTGCGCGCGCTCTACGAGGTCGCCGCCGACAACGACGCGTACCTGCTCGGTGACGAGGTGTACCGCGAACTCTCGCCCGAACCCGTGCCGCCCGTCGCGAGCATGGGCGAGTACGGCATCAGCACCGCCAGCCTCTCGAAGGCGTACGGGCTGGCGGGGCTGCGGTTCGGCTGGCTCGCGGGCCCCCGCGAGGTCGTCGAAGCCGCCGAGCGCTGGAAGGACTACACGACGATTTCGCCGTCGAAGTTCGGCCAGCACGTCGCCCGACAGGTGCTCGACGACCCTGAGGGCCTCTGGCGGGAGTCGCTGGCCCACGTCCGCGAGAACGCCGAAATCACGGCCGACTGGGCGCGCGGCCACGGCCTCGACTGGCCAGACCCGGTCGGCTGTAACGTCTTCCTGCGCGTGCCCGACGGCTTCGACGGGTCGCGGGCGTTCTGCCGTACTGTCGTCGAGGACGCTGGCGTCGTGCTCGCGCCCGGCGACTGCTTCTCCGCGGGCGGCGAGTCCTACGACGACTACTTCCGGCTCGGGTTCGGGCTGCCGACCGACGAACTCCGCGAGGGGCTGGCGCGCGTCGACGGCGTGCTCTGAGCGGCCACGCTCACGTGGCCGTCTCCGCGAGCGTGTGGCCCTCTCCCGGCCAGAACGCGTTCCAAACCGTTTATACACGGCAGGCGTGAATCCGGGCGTATGGCGAAAGAGCAGACCGAAGTCCGGGAACTGCAGGAAGGCAACTACGTGATGATCGAGGACACGCCCTGCCAAATCAACGCCTACAGCACCGCCAAGCCCGGCAAGCACGGGAGCGCGAAGGCCCGCGTCGAGGCCGAGGGCGTCTTCGACGGGAAGAAGCGAAGCTTCAGCCAGCCCGTCGACGCGAAGGTCTGGATTCCCATCATCGAGCGCAAGCAGGGCCAAGTCGTCTCGCTGGAGTCCGAGACGGTCGCGCAGGTCATGGACCTCGACACCTACGAGACGGTGACGATGCAGATTCCCGCCGAACTGGACCTCTCCGCCGACGACAACATCGAGTTCCTCGAGTTCGAGGACAAGCGCAAGATTCTCGAATAACGGATGTTCCCCGGCGCCAGCCCCGTCGACGAGGCCGCCGACGCGCCGTTCGCCGACGCGGACTACGTCGTCGCTGGCGCACCGCTTGACGTCTCTACGTCGTTCCGGCCGGGCGCACGGTTCGGCCCGGACCGCATCAGGAAGTTCGCGCGCACGTTCGAGGACTACCACCCCGAGACGGGGACGCACTTCTCCGAGCTACGCGTCGCCGACCGCAGCGACGTCCACGCGTGGCACGACACCGCCGAGTACCTCGACTACCTCGAAGGCGTCCTGACCGACGTCCACTGGGCGGACGCCGTGCCCGTGCTGTTGGGCGGCGAGCACACCGTGAGCGTCGCTGGCGTCCGGGCGGCCGACCCGGACGTGTTCGTCGCGCTGGACGCCCACCTCGACCTCCGCGAGGAGCTCGGCGGCGACGAACTCAGTCACTCGACGGTCACCCGGCACGCCCTCGACGTCGCCGACGAGGCGGTCGTCGTGGGCGCGCGCTCGGGCAGCGAGGCCGAGTGGGAGCGCGCCACCGACGGCGACGTGACCGTCGTCGAGCCAGACAATGCGGCGGAGTGGACGCCCGACGTGGACGGCTCGGTCTACCTCTCGGTGGACATCGACGCCGCGGACCCGGCGTACGCGCCCGGGACCGGCACGCCCGAACCGTTCGGCCTCGACGCCGCGACGATGCGCGACCTCGTGCGCGCGCTCGCGCCGCAGGCAGTGAGCTTCGACGTGGTGGAAGTCAACGACCGCGACGACGGGCAGGCGGCGACGCTCGCGGCGAAGCTCGTCCGCGAGTTCGTCCACGCCCACGCCGACGCCTGACTACTCCTCGACGACCTCCGCCGCCTAGAAGTCCCCGGAGCCCGCGCACTCCCACATGGACCTCTCGGACATCGTCACGAAGTACGACGAGCGGCTGCGCGTGGACGACTACGAGGACGCCGCGACGAACGGCCTGCAGGTCGGCCCGGAGGACGCCGACGTGGAGCGCGTGGCGTTCGCGGTGGACGCCGCGACCGCGACCATCGAGACGGCCGTCGAGTGGGGCGCGGACCTGCTGGTCGTCCACCACGGTATCGTCTGGGGCGGCATCGACGCGGTGACCGGCCGCGAGCACGACCGCGTGCGGGCGCTGCTGGACGGCGACTGCGCGCTGTACGCCGCCCACCTGCCGCTGGACGGCCACCCGGAGTTGGGGAACGCCGCGCGGCTCGCCCAGCGGCTCGGCTTGGAGAACCGCGCGCCGTTCGGCGCGCACGCCGGCGAGCACCTCGGGTCGCGGGGCACCGCCCCGAACGGGTTCACGGCCGACGAGCTCGCGGCGACGCTCGACGACGAACTCGACCCCGAGGGCGGCGTGCAAGTGCTGGACTTCGGCCCCGACACCATCGAGGACGTGGCGGTGCTGACCGGGAGCGGCGCGGACTGGATTCGGGAGGCCGAGGCCGACGGCGTGGACGCGCTTGTCACCGGCGAGGGCAAGCAGAAGCTCTACCACGAGGCGCGGGAGGCCGGCGTCTCGGTGTTCCTCGCGGGCCACTACGCGACGGAGACGCTGGGCGTGCGCGCGCTCCGGTCGGTCGCCGACGACTGGGACGTGGAGACGACGTTCGTCGACCACCCCACGGGGCTGTGAGCGCGCGAGCGAAACGAACCGGCGAGGCCTGCCGCGAGACAGTATCACGAACGAAAATCGGGGGCGAACCCTTTTGACGTATCCCGGAGACGCCACGTAGGAAGATGGGGATTGCCCGCCAGTTCGAACGAGTCCGGGGGAGCTACGGAGCGAAGCTCGCCGTAGCCCTGCTCGTCGTCGTCGCGATTGCCGTCGGCGTCGGCGCGATGGTGTACCAGCAGACCAACGACCAACTACAGGAGGACGTCCGCACGGAACTGTCCTCGACCGCGAACGCCCGCGCCGCGCAACTGAACGAGTTCCTCGACAACGTGCGCGGCCAGACGCGGCTGGCGTCCTCGCGGCCGGAGTTACAGTCCGGGGACGACGCCCAGATTTCGTCGTTCCTCGACGAACTGGCCGCCAGCGACTCGCTCCCAGACGGAGTGAGGGCGGTCCACTACTACGACGCCGCCAGCCAGCGCATCGTCGAGAGCTCCGACGGCGGGTCGGTGGGCGAGAACGCCGCCGACAGCGGCGCGGCGTTTGCGACCGACCCGCCCGCGTTCGACGCCGCGGACGGCGTCGCGGTGACCGCGCCCTACGAGGTCTCGGGCGCGGACGCGCCCGTCGTCGCAGTGGTGTCGCCAATCGAGGACGCCAGCGAGAAGCGCCTCGTCTACGTCGTCGGCGTGGACTCGCTGACCAGCGGCTTCAGCGAAGTCGTCGACGGCAGCGACACCGTGGTCGTGAACAGCGAGGGGACGAACGTCGCGCACACCGACGCCGCGCAGGTGTTGGCGGCCCACGAGGGGAGCGCGTCGATGCTCGAACGCTCGCTGTCCGAGTCGACGTTCATGAACGAGGGCGGCACCGTGATGGCGGCAGCGCCCGTCGCGGGCGCCGACTGGACCGTGATGGTCCACGCGCCCAGCAGTCAAGCGTTCGCGCTCAGCGACTACGTCGCCTCCAGCGTCGTCGGGCTCATCCTCCTGACCGTGGTGAGTCTGGCGCTGGTCGGCGTGACGCTGGGGTCGACGACGGTCATCTCGCTGCGCCAGCTGTCCGCGCGCGCCGACGAGATGGCCGACGGCGACCTCGACACCAGCATCGAGACCAACCGGAACGACGAGTTCGGGACGCTCGCGGCGTCGTTCCGCCGGCTGCGTGACTCGCTGTCGGACTCCCTGTCGGAGGCCGAGGCCGCGAAGGCCGACGCCGAGGCCGCCCGCGAGGAGGCCGAGGCCCAGCGGGAGGAGGCCGAGCAAGCCCGGCAGTCCGCTCAAGAGACCGCGCGCGAACTGGAATCCGCGGCCACCGACTACGACGACGCGATGACCGCGGTCGCGGACGGCGACCTGACGCGGCGCGTCGACGCCGACCGCGGCCACGACGCGATGGCGCAGGTCGGGCGCTCGCTGAACGCGATGCTCGACGACATCGAGGACAGCGTCGCCGCCGCGTCGTCGTTCGCGGACCACGTCTCCACGGCGGCCGCGAGCGTCGACGACGGCGCGACCGCGGCGATGGACGCCAGCACGGACGTCTCCGGCGCGGTGGACGAGATTTCCGACGGCGCGACCGAGCAGACCGAGCGCCTCCACGAGGTCGCGGGCGAGGTCGACGACCTCTCCGCGAGCGCCGAGGAGGTCGCCGAGACGGTGGCGTCGCTGGCGGACACCGCGGGACAGGCCGCGGACGCCGTCGAGGACGGGCAAGACGCCGCCGAGGACGCGGTGGCGACCATCGACGAGGTCGCCGAGGAGGCAGAGGACGCGGCCGCCGCGATGGACGCCCTCGACGGCGAGATGGACGACCTCGGCGAGGTCGTCGACGTCATCGCGGACATCGCCGAGCAGACGAACCTGCTGGCGCTGAACGCGTCCATCGAAGCCGCACGCACGGGCGCCGAGGGCGACGGGTTCGCCGTCGTCGCCGACGAGGTCAAGGGGCTCGCCGAGGAGTCCCACGCCGCCGCCCAAGACGTCGAAGACCGGCTGCTGGACTTACAGGAGCAGGTCAGCGACGTGGCCGACGAGATGCGCGAGACCAGCCAGCACGTCGCGGACGGCCGCGAGACCGTCGACGAGACCGCGGACGCGCTCGACGACGTGGTGGAGTTCGTCGCGCAGACGGACTCGGCGGCCGGCGAGATTCGGGAGGCGACCGACCGGCAGGCCGAGGCCGCCTCGCGAGTGGCGTCGGCGGTCGACGAAGTGGCGAGCATCAGCGAGGAGACCGCCGCGCAGTCGACGGACGTGGCGGACGCCGCGGACGAACAGACGGAGACGCTCTCGGAGGTCGGGGACGCGGCCGCCGACCTCGCGGAGCGCGCGGTCACGCTCGAAGACCTGCTCGCGGACTTCGACGCCCGCGGCGACGGGGGTGACCTCCAGTGACGCCCGAGACGTGGTTCTGGGTGGGCGCCGTCGGGATGACGCTGGGGACGCTGTTGCCCGTCCGGGACGCCATCAAGAACCCCTCGCGGCGCCGCTTCGACGCCGTGCTGGTCGGCGTCACCGGCATCGCCGCCGTCGCGTACGCGCTGATGGCGGTCGGCGTCGGGAGCATGGACGTCAACGGCTACACGATTCAGCTCGCGCGGTACGCCGACTGGCTGGCGACGACGCCGCTGCTCGTGCTGTACCTCGCGATGCTGTCGCGGCCGGGCAAGCGCGCGTACGCCGGCCTCGTGGTAGCCGACGTGGCGGTCATCGCGGCCGGCATCGGCGCGGCGCTCTCGCCGACGCCCGAGAAGTGGGCGTTCTACGCGGTCGGCTGCGTCGCGTACGTCGCGCTGCTGTACGGGCTGATGCGGACGCTGCCGGCGGCGCTCGGCCCCGACGCCGACTCGCGCGTCGACGCGACGTTCACGACGCTGCGGAACCTCACGGTCGTGCTGTGGACGCTGTACCCGGTCGTGTGGCTGCTCGCTCCCACCGGCATCGGCGTCCTCCAGCCCGAGATGGAGGCCATCGTCGTGGTCTACCTCGACTTCATCAGCAAGGTCGGGTTCGTCGCGTTCGCGGTGCTGGGCGCGGACGCCATCGACCGCGTCGTCGGCGCGACCCAGCGCACCCCCGCGCCCACGGCTGACGACGACTGACGAACCACCCTTCGTCACGTGGCGTTCTTCCCGCGAAAAATACCCCCTTAGCGCGTTTCTGTTCTGTTTTCGGCAGTTCCGGAGTCGTGCGTGGAAAGGGAGAGTTAAGTAGTCGAATCGCAACGCTGAGAACTGTACGGACTGCCGCGCGGGAGCCAAACCATGAGAGACGAATACGACTTACTCATCGTCGGCGGAGGTATCAGTGGGGCTTCGCTGCTGTACACGGCGGCGAAGTTCACGGACATCGAGGACATCGCGCTGGTGGAGAAAGAAGACGAGATTGCGGCCATCAACTCCCACAGCACGAACAACTCCCAGACGCTGCACTTCGGCGACATCGAGACGAACTACACGCTCGAGAAGGCCGAGGACGTCAAGGAGGGCGCGGAGCTGCTGGCGGGCTACCTCGAGAACGCCGACCCGGACCGCGAGATGCACAGCAAGCGCTCGAAGATGGTGCTGGGCGTCGGCGACGAGGAGGTCCGGAAGCTCGAAGCCCGCTACCACGAGGAGGGCTTCGGCGACCTCTACCCGAAACTGGACGCCATCGACCGCGAGGAAATCGCGGAGCTCGAACCGAAGGTCGTCGAGGGCCGCGACGACGACGAGGAGATGCTCGCGCTCCAGACGCCAGACGGCTACGTCGTCGACTACGGCATGACCGCCCAGTCGTTCGTCGACGAGGCCACCGAGGTCGACGGCGTGGACGTCTACACGGGCACGGAAGTGAAGGAGCTCAACGACACCGGCGACGAGTTCCTCGTGGAGACCGACGCCGGCTGGTTCGAGAGCGACGTGGCCGTCGTCGCCGCCGGCTCGCACAGCCTCCAAATCGCCAAGGAGATGGGCTACGGCGAGAACATGAGCCTGCTCCCGGTCGCGGGCAGCTTCTTCCTCGCGGAGGACTTCCTCAACGGGAAGGTGTACACGCTCCAGATGAAGAAGCTCCCGTTCGCGGCCGTCCACGGCGACGCCGACGTCCACGACGACGGCATCACGCGCTTCGGGCCGACCGCGAAGCTCGTGCCGGCGCTCGAACGCGGGGAGCTCGACACCGTCAGCGACTTCTTCGACGTGTTCGGGCTGAACGTCGACTCGTTCCTGAGCTACGCGAACATCCTCGCCGACCGCATCCTCTTCCCGTACGTCGTCCGCAACCTCGTCTACGACGTCCCCGAAATCGGGAAGCGCACGTTCCTCCCGGAGGTCCAGAAGGTCGTGCCGAGCGCGACCCTCGACGACATCGAGCGCGCGAAGGGGTACGGCGGCGTCCGCCCCCAGATTGTCGACACCGAGAAGAAGTCCCTCGACATGGGCGAGGCCAAGATTACGGGCGACGGCATCATCTTCAACATCACGCCGTCGCCGGGCGCGTCGACGTGCCTGAAGAACGCGATGCGGGACACCGAGCAGCTGCTGGAGTTCTTCGAGGACGACCACGAGTTCGACGAGGACGCGTTCCGCGACGAGACCATTCGGAACTTCCCGCGCATCGACGACGGCGATGCCGAAAGCGAGGACGCCGCGGCGAGCGCCGCCGCCGACGACTGACGCGCCAGCGCCGTAATCCGCCGTTCGACGCCGTTCTCCGTTCTCGGGCGAATTGCGCGTACGCACCGCTCACTCCCCAGCGTAGCCTCTGGTCCGTCGAACGCCGTAACGTACAGGAACATTTATTACATTCTTCGCTGTAGAGGTGGGTACGTCATGTCGGTCGTACCTGTACGCGAATAGCTCTTCTCCGGCCGTACAGCCCCCAGACCGACCTACCGCGCCACCCATTCCACCCGTGAGCACACACCCCCAGCACGCGACCGAACCGAACCCGACCACCGAACCGACGCCCGGCGAGACCGCCACCCGGACCGCTCCGTCGACCGACGACACCGGCCGAGAGCGCGACGACACGCCAGAGTCGTGGGTCGCGCGGTGTCAGTCCCAGTTTGAAACCGGTGACTCCGCGCGCCTCCGCAACCTCGCCGACGGCGAGAACCACGCGATGCCCGACGGCGTCTGACCGCTGTCGCCCGCGCTCGGAATCCTCTTGCCCGTGGCCCCAGTACGTCCACGCGGCCGATGACGACGCCACCGGGCCGACCCGGGGTGGCTCCCGCGGGACGACGAGCCCTATGAGTGCCGAGGCCTTCTGACCCACGAGTCACGAACCCAAGCCACAGTACCGAACAGTGCTGCGGCCGAGCGTTCCGGAATCCAGAGGTCACCGTGGCACTGTCCCTCCATCGGCGTTAGAAACCGAAGTGCTGGAGGTACAATCCGACCGAGATTGCCAGAGACAAAAAGAGCAGGAGCGTCACAGCTTCGAAGAAGCGGCGCGTGCTCCCGCTCGCGGACTTACTCGCGTACCACGACCGCTCCTCCGGCGCGTGTTCGTAGTCGAAGTTCATCGACGACGAGAGGCTCGCGTTCGTCTCCATCACGCCGGGGTACTCGCTTCGGAGGTACGATTCGATCTCGTCGCGCCGGGCCCACGCGCTGTTCCGACTGTTCCGAAAGCTCTCGACGTAGACGAGCAGCAGCTTGAAACTGACCGCTCCCAGCGCACTGATCAGGGCGAGCACGAGTAACTCCGTCTCTACCCCGACAGATTCCGCAGTGAGCACCGAGATCGCACCCGAGAGAAGGAGACTCCCGATAACGAACGCGAGGTAGTAGGACTGATTGACGAGGCGGTCACGGTACCGCGCGTCTTCGGACGCGACTTGGTAGTCCGTCAACAGCGTGTCAATCACCTGCTCACGCTCGGCGCCGTCGACGGCTTCGAGCGGGTCGTGCTCTTCGAGTTTGATTCGTTGGGAATCCTCGTCGGGCTGTTCGGCAGCGTCACTACCCATCGTCGCCTCGCTGGGGAAGATAGCCTTCCCGCCGCGCGAGTACGAGCGGTGTCACGCTCCAACTCGGCGTCGGCTCGGAGACGATACGGTCGAGGGCTGCCGATGGGGGCACCGTGATAACCGACCTGACCTCGGGCTCCCGACCGGTTGGCTCCTTCTCGGGGGATGCCACCTCACCGAGCCAGACGACGTGTTGTTCCGCGGGGTTCCACGCACTGCTGTAGAACGACCCGATGCGCTCCGCGGACTGCGGTTCGTACCCCGTCTCCTCGGTGAACTCGCGTGAGGCGGCGGCTTCGGGAGTCTCCCCTTCCTCCATGGCGCCGCCGGGGAACTCGACGAACCGACCGCCCAGCCGGGGACGGTAGAGTTCGACGAGGACGAGGTCGCCTTCGTGAGTTGCGACGCCGATCGCGGCCTCGCTACGGGGGCGAATCCGATAGTAGTCGTTCGCTCGTCCGGAGGGGAGCTCCACGTCGAGACGCTCGACGTCGAAGTAGGGGTTCCCGTACTCGGTCGACGAGTCCAGTACCGGCCACCCGTTGGTATCCATGTACGCTGATCGGATTCGGTACGGATAAATTTCCCTTCACGTCGGTCCCGCGTCGGGCCCTTACCAGACGAAGCGGTACAGCAGCGAGGACGAAGTAGATCCAGGGTAAAGTCCCCCCTGATGCCGAACTCAGCACTTGGATTGACGCCGATGAAGGGGCTACAGAATTCAAGCAGCACCGTCTAACGAAAGAGGGGGTCCAGATAATCCACGAGCAGAAGCAAGCGGAACGCCGGCTTGAGTGGGAGAGAAAATGCGAATATCAATCAGATGCTGACCATCCCTACGATTGTCCTCGCAGTGATTTCAGGCGGTCGCTGTTCTACTCGATATTCAGCCACCTATCCAACGGGCACTACTCGGCTTCGTACTATGTATTGGGAATCAGTGCGGTACCAGCATAGCGTATTCTCACGAGCTTGCAATAGTCAAGTTACGGATTCAATGGACTCTATAGCCGCCCTAAACAGATTCACGATGAATAGATTGTGAGTCGTGAGTGCCGAGGCCACAATTCCTCTCGCTAACCACGCGACTTAGCAGACGACAGTCCCGAGATACCCACCAAATAATAACTACAAGAAATATTTCAAACTCAGATACTACCACAAGTCATATCCCGGTCGTGAGCGTCTGGTCGGACAACGAATGGCCGAGCACATCCCCACGACGCACATCGGCAGTCTCCCGCGCGACCCCGAGCTCCTCGAACTCCTGAAGCGGCGGCAGGACGGCGACAGCGTGGACGCCGACGAGTGGCGACAGACCGTACAAGACGCCACCGAGTCGGTGGTCAGGAAGCAGGTCGAGGTCGGTCTCGACGTGGTGAACAACGGCGAGCAGCCCCGCGTCTCGTTCAACTGGTACGTCGCCAACCGCCTCACCGGCATCGAGGGGGCGCGCGACGCCCCGCTGTGGGACGACCTCGCGGACTACCCCGACTACGCTAGCGACGCCTTCGACACCGAGACCATCGACCTCACCGAGCAGCCCGCGGTCACCGGGCCCGTCGAGTACGACGGCACGGCGGCCCTCGACGAGGAACTCGAGACGTTCGCGGACGCGCTCGACGCCGTGGACGCCGACTTCGAGGGCACGTTCCTGACCGCGGCGTCCCCGGGCGTCGCGGCCGCGACGCTCGTCAACGAGCACTACGACTCCCACGAGGAGTTCGTTCACGCCGTCGGCGACGCGCTCCGCGAGGAGTACGAGGCCATCGCCGACACCGGCGCCGTCCTCCACCTCGACGCCCCGGACCTGCTGACCACGGGCCACCGCGGCTTCGGCGACCGACCCGTCGAGAAGCTCAAGCCCATCGTCCGCCTGCACGTGAACGCGCTCAACGAGGCGACGCGGAACGTCCCCGACGACCAGATTCGCGTGCACACCTGTTGGGGGAGCTACGAGGGCCCCCACCACCGCGACACGCCGCTCGAAGCCGTGCTCCCGGAGCTGTACGAACTCGACGTGGGCGGGCTCTCCGTCGAGGAAGCCAACCCCCGCCACGAACACGAGTACCGCGTCTTCGCCGAGCACCCGCTGCCCGACGACTGGGAGCTGATTCCGGGCGTCGTGGACGTGAAGACGAACGTCGTCGAACACCCCGACGTGGTCGCCGACCGCATCGAGCGCGTCGCGGACGCCGTCGGCGACCCCGCGCGCATCACCGCCGCGCCCGACTGCGGCTTCGACACGCAGGCCGGCCTCGCCATGGTCCACCCCGACATCGCGTGGAAGAAGCTCGACGCGCTCGTCGACGGCGCCCGGCGAGCGACCGACCGCCTGTTCTAGTCCTCGTCTTCCCCGGTCAGCCCGCGCCGGATGCTCCCCACCAGCGTTTCGAGGTCGTCGGGGTCGGCGTCCACGGTCACCTCCAGCGAGAGCGCGTGCTCGTCGCCACCCTCGCTGCCTCCGCCGCTCTCCGCCTCCGCGTCGGCTCCCGTGGCGGCCTCGATGTCCGCCAAGAGCGACTCGACATCCGAGGCGTCCGCCGCATCCACGAGCGCCTCGATGGCTTCGCCGGGGACGGCCGCCTCCTCGGCCGCTTCGCCTTCCGCCGATTCGTCCGTTTCCGCTTCGCGCTCCTCGGCGACCGCCTCGACCGCCGACTCGGCGTCCGTCCCGTGGTCGTCGGGCGTCGCGCCGTCGGTCGGGTGCTCGCCCTCGGGGAGGAAGTAGCGGCCGTCCTCATCGCGGTCGAGCAGGCCCGCCCAATCGTACAGTGCCAGCAGCGTGGTGATGCCGCTGCGCACGCGGTTCGCGTCCGGGTCGTGGTCCGTGACGGTGGCGACCAGCGCCACCAGTTCGTCCTCCGTGCTCGGGTTCCCGCGGACGACGCCGCGGACCGCCTCGGTCACCGGCCAGTCCGCCAGCAGCTCGCGGGCGCGGCCGCTGGCGCGCTCGTCGTCGTCGACCGCGAGCGCGCCGGCCAGCGCCTGCCCGCGCTCGGTCAAGCGGTGTTTCTGGCCGTCCTCGGCGAGCACGCCGATGTCCTCGAGAAATCGGGTCTGGCGGCCGACCGCGTCGCTGATGCCCGTGGCGTCGGCCACGTCGGTGGTGTGCTTGGGTTCGGCCGCCGCGCCGACGGCGTCCCAGCCCGCGATGACCGCCCGGAGCGTGTCGAGGCTCACGCCCTTCGGAACGTGGTGTGTCGGCATTGTCGGCGGTGGGGCCCGCGCCGGCAAAAGTCGAGTGGCCGCCCGAGTCGGACGCGTGCCCCGCCATCGGTGCCGGAGCACGGATGCCAACCCTTAACCGTGTACCCGGCCTGTCTTTGGTTGCAATGGCAAACGGTACGGTTGACTTCTTCAACGACACTGGCGGCTACGGATTCATCGAGACTGAGGACGCGGACGAGGACGTTTTCTTCCACATGGAGGACGTCGGCGGCGAGGACCTCACCGAAGGCACTGAAATCGAATTCGACATCGAAGAGGCGGAGAAGGGTCCGCGCGCGACGAACGTCGTCCGGCTCTAACTCGGTTCTTCACGTCGCCTCGCGGCGACACCGACTTTCGATTCTTTCGACGCTACCCGGACAGCGACTGCGTTGCGGTCACGGCACCGACCCGGCGACGACCCGGACGGCGCGCGAGCCGAAACCCGGTCGCCTATTACGCCGTCGGTGCTACCGGCGTCCATGTACGACCGGATTCTGGTGCCGACCGACGGCGGCGAGGGCGCGTCGAAGCTGTTCGCCCACGCCGCGGACATCGCCGCGCGACGCGACGCGACCGTCCACGTCCTCTACGTCGTCGACGACCGCGCGTTCCTCACGCTCGACGACGAGATGCAGGGCGAAGCCGTCGAACAGCTCCGCACCGAGGGGCGGCTGGCGCTCAGCGACGCCAAGCAGACGCTGGAAGCGGAGGGCGTCGCCGTCGAGACGGAGCTGCGCCGCGGCGACCCCGGCGACGAGATTCTGGACTACGCGGGCGACGCGGACGCGGACCTCGTGGTGATGGGGACGCGGCGCGGCGACTTCGAGAACTCGATGCTCGGCAGCGTCTCCCGGGAGGTCGTCACCGCCGCGGACGTGCCCGTGCTCACGGTGTCGCTGTCCGACGACTAGCGCGGCCGCTACGCGGTCGAAGATACGAGAGAAACGCAGAACGCAGCACGGTCAGCGACGGCGGTTCAGTTGATGTGGCCTTCTTCGCGGAGCTGGTCGGCGTCCTGCTCGTCGTAGCGCCACTCGATGTTGGCCTTCTCGTCCTGCCAGTCCCACGGCTCGACGAGAACGACGTCGCCCTCGTTGATCCACGTCCGGTACTTCATTCGACCGGGGATGCGACCCATTCGGTTCTCGCCGTCCTCGCATCGCACTCGCACGTGATTCCCGCCGTTGTGTTCCGTCACGACGGCGAAAAGCTCGTCTCCGTCGGGCATCCGCAGGTTGCGGCGCCCAGATTCTTCGCTCACACCTACCGTAGCCGTCCGAGACGTTTAAATCAACGGGAAGGCGTGGTACCACTCCGCACGACGTGGGTGGGTTCGCCGCGGTCGAAATACAGAAAGGCCCGACCCGCGAGCATCCAATCGAACCCGTGCTCGTGGAGTCACGTCACGCCGGCCCGCCCGCGAACCGTCCGCGTCGCACCGAACGGACCCGCTGATGGTCGATGTCGCCGGTATCTTCCTCGGCGCGGTCGGCCCGACGGTCGCCATCGCGGCCGTCGGCTACGTGCTCGGGACGGCCCGCGATGTGGACCCCCAGTCGCTGAACACCGCGGTCGTCTACGTGCTCGCGCCCGCGCTCGTCTTCCACAGCCTCGCGGGGTCGACGCTCGCGGGGTCGACGCTCCAGTGGCTGGCGCTCGCCGTGGTCGCGTTCACGCTGGCGATGTGGGGCGTCGCGGAGGTCACCGGCCGGCTGTTCGGGGAGCGCGAACCCATCCTGAGCGCGCTCGTGCTCGTGGCGATGTTCACGAACTCCGGCAACCTCGGCATCCCCGTCTCGGACTTCGCGTTCGGCGACGTCGGCCGGCAGACCGCGGTCGTGTTCCTCTCCGTGCAGTCCGTGCTGATGTACACGGTCGGCGTCTACGCCGCCTCCCGCAGCGGCGGGTCCGCGGGACTCGTGGGCGTCCGGCGGGTGTTCCGCCTGCCGCTCGTGTACGCCGTCGTCGCCGCGCTCGCGGCGCGCGCGCTCGGCATCGTCCCGCCGGCCACGAGCACCAGCATGGAGACGCTGCGGCTCGTCGGGGACGCCTCCATCCCCGTGATGCTGCTCGTGCTCGGCATCCAAATCGCGCGCACCGACACGGGCGCGGCGGTCTCGCGGACGTGGCCCGCGACCGTTCTCAAGCTCGGGGTCGCGCCGCTGGTGGGCCTCGCGGTCGCGCTCGTCGTCCCGTTCGGGGACGCGACGGTCGCGCGCGTGTTCGTCCTCGAAGCCGCGATGCCCGCCGCCGTCACGCCGGTCATCCTCGTCGGCGAGTTCGCCGCGGGCGCGCGCTCGGAGGGCGTCTCCGTCCCCGAGTACGTCTCGACGTGCGTGCTCGTCACGACCCTGCTGGGGATTCCCGTGTTGACCGGGCTCATCGCGGTCCTGCGGTCGGGCGTCGTGCTCTAGGCGTGGCCGCTGCCGGTGACTTGGAGGCCCGCGATGCCGACGACGACCAGCCCGATACAGCCCGCGCGCACCGCCGAGACCGGCTCGTCGAAGAGGTAGACGCCGAGAATCGCCGTCGACACCGCGCCGATGCCCGTCCACACGGCGTACGCGGTGCCGACGGGAATCTGCTCGACCGCGCGCGAGAGCAAGTAGACCGAGACCCCCATCGCAGCCAGCGTTGCGACCGACGGCACCGGCTCGGTGAAGCCGTCGGTGTACGTCAGCCCGATTGCCCACACGGTCTCGAACAGCCCGGCGACGAGCAACACCAGCCACGGCGACATGCTCGACGCGTCGGCGGCCGCCGCCGTCAACGTGGCGGTTCCCGCGGTCAGTTCGTCGTGACGATTTCGACCACGTCACGCGGGTCGAGTTCGTGGTCGGCGGCTATCTGGCGGTTCGCGCGGCAGTCCTTGGCGTGCAGGAAGCCGTCGCCGACGTCGCTGTGGACGTGGTACGCGAAGTCCTCGGCGGTCGCGCCCTCGGGCAGGAGGAACACGTCCGGGAGCACGCGGCCGTCGGTCGTCCCGAGGCCGTTCGCGGACCCCGGGAAGACGGGGACGACGCCGAGTTCGTCGAACAGCGCGGCCTCCAGCGCCTGCTGGACGCCGGTGCCGCCGAACTCGTCGAGGAACCCGCGGATGGATTCGAGGCCGGCGGCCTGCTCGTCGCCGACCTCGCCCGTAATCTCGAAGTCGTCGCTGCCGGGGACGTAGTCGACGACGCCGCCCTCGCTGGCCTGCTTGAGCGCCTTCTCGGCGTGCGCGCTCGTCGGCACGAACGTCAGGTGGTCGTAGTCGGGGTCGTCGGTGATGGTCGCCCAGTTCTCTTGGGCCTCGGGGGTGTCCATCTTGTTCGCGGCGACGACCATCGGCTTCGTGCGCTTGCGAATCTCCCGGGCGAGCTCCATGCGGTCGTCGTCGTCCCACGTCGCGGGGTCGAGTTCGAGGCCCAGCGAGAGTATGACCTGCTTGATTTCCTCGTCGGTGGTGCGGAACGCGCTCATCTGCTCGGCGAGCTCGACTTCGAGGGCGGTCTCGTCGGCGTGTTGCCCTTCGAAGCGCTCGATGCCCTTCTCCAAGATGTCGAGGTACCACTGGTCGAGTTCGTCTTCGAGGAAGTCGATGTCCTTCCGGGGGTCGTGGCCCTCGGTGGTCTCGCCCTCCATGTCCGTCGTCCCGGAGAAGTCCACGACGTGGACGAGCACGTCCGCCTCGTTGAGGTCCGTGAGGAACTGGTTGCCGAGGCCCGCGCCCTCGTGAGCGCCGGGGATGAGTCCCGCCACGTCCACGAGCTTCGTCGGGACGAACCGCGTGCCCGACTCGCAGTAGCCCGTCGAGGGGGTGCAGGTCTCGTCGAACTCGGGGGCCGCGCAGTCCACGCGCACGTACGCCTCGCCGACCGCCGGGTCGATTGTCGTGAACGGGTACGCGCCCTCCGGCACGTCGTTCATCGTCGCCGCGTTGAAGAACGTGGACTTCCCGACCGAGGGCTTGCCCACGAGCCCAATCCGATAACTCATTGTCCGTGGAAGGCGCTCGGCGTACAAACGGATTGCTACCCGCGCGCTGTCTGGTGGCTGTTCGCACGCGACACGCTACAGGAGCGCGCGCAGGTCGTGCAGCGTCTCCACCTCGTGGTCGGGTTCGACCGAGAGGTCGTAGTCCGCGCGGTGCTCGCGCCAGACGAACGCGGAGTCGGCGCCCGCGTTCGCCGCGGCCTCGACATCGCTCTGGCTGTCCCCGACGAACAGCGCGCGCTCGGGGTCGACGCCGAGGTCCGCGAGCGCGCGGTCGAGGTAGTGCGGTTCGGGCTTCTTCCGGCGGAGGCTCGCGGGCTCCATCTCGCGGCCGTAGTACGCGCGGAAGTCCCCGCGGATGCCGTGGTAGTCCAGAATCTCCTCGATGGTGCGGTGCTGGTTCGTGGAGACGATGCCGCGGGGCACGTCCAGCCCGCGGACCGCCTCGTAGTCCTCGTAGAGGGGCTTCCGGCCGGCCTCCATGTCCGCGACCTGCTTGCGGGAGAACGCGAGGTCGCGCTCGTACCAGAGCCGCTCGGGGTCGACGCCGTACGCGCTGCTGGCGGCCCGCAGGTCCTCGGGGGTCACGTGCATGGTCATCCGCTCGACGTGCTCCGGGTCGGGGTCGTCGACGCCCACCGCGGCGAACCCCTCGCGGGTCGCCTCCCGCAACACGTCGAGCGGTGTCGGGTGCGTGAGCACGCCGTCGTTGTCGAAGACGACTGCGTCGTAGGTCACACGCGACCGTTGCGCGAACACCACCAAATTCGTTTCGCGGCGCGGCGCGCCGAACGACCTTTCGGGCCGCGGCGCCCACCACCGAGTATGGAATCACGCTCGCTGACCGAGGCCTTCGACTCGTTCGAGGAGACGTGGGAGCCCCGCCTGCTCGCGGAGCTGAACGACCAGCACGTCAAAGTCGCGCGGCTGGACGGCGAGTTCGTCTGGCACGCCCACGAGGACGCCGACGAGCTGTTCTACGTCGTCGACGGCGACCTCACAATCGAGTACCGCGAGGAGGGCCGCGAGGACGCGGTCCACCTCGGCCCCGGCGACCTCACGGTCGCGCCCGCGGGCGTCGAGCACCGCCCGGTCGCCCACGAGGAGACGAAGGTCCTGCTGTTCGAGCCGGCGGGCACGACGAACACGGGCGACGCCGAGGACAGCGAGCGCACCGTCGAGGAGCTAGAGCGGCTCTAGATGCCGCCGCGGAGGCGGCCCCCGAGGCCCGACGGACGCGTCCGCTCGCCGCCCACGTCGAAGTCGACGTTCTCGAAGTAGTTCGGCGGCTCGCCGGTGGTCGCGTACTCGTAGAGCGCGACCTTCGCCACGCCGTTGAGCGTGGCCGCGACGACGAACGCGACCACGGCGAGCGGCAGGCCGACGATCGCGGCCGCCCCGACACTCCCCGAGACGGCGAACGCGAGCGCGGCGACCGCGAGGACGGCGAGGAAGAGGATGGCGTGGACGAAGCCGAGGCCGAACTCGGCGCCCAGCGACTCGCCCCACGTGTCGCGCACGATGTCGACGCTGCGCCCGAACACGCCGCGGATGTCCTCGCCCTCGAAGACGGCGACCGGGACGACGAAGTACGTCACGACCGCCCACGACGCGCTCAGCAGGACGCCCGCAACGACGCCGCCGAGGGTGTCCGACTCTTCGAGCGCGCGGACGACGAGGCCGACGAGCGTGCTGACCAGCGCCCACGCGAACAGCGTGCGCTTGTGCTCCCACGCGGCCGCGAGGCCGCCGCGGACGCTGGGCTCGCGGCCTTCTAGCACGTCGCGGGTCGCGCACATCAGGCCCGCGGTGAACAGCACGACGACGAACGACGCGCCGAAGTAGCCGACCGCGAGCGCCCCGTACAGCAGGGCGGCGGGGGCGTCCGCGAGCGCGGCCAGCGGGAGCAGCCCGAAGCCGGCGCCGAGCGCGAGCGCGAAGAACGCGACGCCGCCGGCGCCCGCGCACGCCGGGAACCACAGCAGGTTCGGGTGGTCGCGTAACACGTCCACGCTGTCTCGCGCGAGCGCCAGCCCGGTTCTGAGTCGGCGGCCCAGTCCCATGCGCGGCCGTACGACGGGAGCCGGGATGAGTGCTTGCCCGCGTCGCAGCCGCTGCGAGGCCGCGACAGCGACAGCCCTTACTTTCGTGACGCCGTCAGTACCGGGCATGAACCGCCGCGCGTTCCTCGCCGCCGGTGCCGCCACGTCGCTGGCCGCCGCCTCGGGCTGCCTCGGGGTGTTCGGCTCGTCGTCGAACGCCAACACCAACATGGAGTTGCCCGCCGACCAGAACCCCGACGACGGCTACCCGCCCGCGTACGGCGACCCCGGAGAGCGCGAGGTCGACCCGTCGTCGTTCTCGACGACCACGACGAACGGCGAGACCGTCCGGCTCGCGCCCATCGAGGTCGCCCACTACTGGCACCAGCGCGCCGACGCGCGCTTCGTGGACGCCCGCGGCAGCGAGCAGTACGAGCCCGCGCACGTCTACGGCGCCATCAACAGCCCCGCCCAGCGCGGCTCGACGGGCGGCGGCATCGACGGCTGGCCGACCGACGACCGCATCGTCTGCTACTGCGGGTGCCCCCACCACCTCTCCTCGATTCGGGCGGCGGCGCTCCAGCAGGCCGGCTTCTCGAACGTCTTCGTCATCGACGAGGGGTTCGGGCCGTGGTACGAGAACGGCTACGCGATGCGCGGCACGAACTTCGACCCGCCGAAGGAAGCCCAGATTCAGGGGAGCGTCGCCGGGCAGTACGCCGGCGAGTACGCGTGGGCGACCCACGAGCCCTCCGGCCAGCGGGAGGCCGCGCCCATCGCCGAGGACGGGTCGTTCACGCTCCACCTCAAGTTCTACGACGTGACCGACGACGCCCCGATTCGCGTCCAGACGCCCGCCTTCGAGGTCACCGAGCCGCTGGGCGAGCTCGCGGACTCCGTGCTGACGGGCTGACCGGCCCCCGCTGTTTTCCCGCTCGCGCGTCTCACCCCGACCGATGCGTGCCACGTCGAACCGACAGCCGGTAGCCCGCGCCCGGTAGCGTGCTCGCGGCACTCCTCGCGCTGCTGGCGGGCGTCGCGACCCTCGTGTACGGCGGCGACCGCGTCGTCGACGGCGCGAGCGCGCTCGCCCGGCACGCCGGCGTCTCCGCGTTCTTCGTCGGCGTCACCGTCGTCTCGGTGGGGAGTTCGGTGCCCGAAATCGCGACCTCGCTGTACGCGGCGGCGTACGGCTCCGGCGACCTCGTGGTCGGCCACATCGTCGGCTCCGCGACCTCCCAGATTACGCTCGGCGTCGGCGTGCTCTCGCTGGCGGCGCCGCTGTCCGTCGCCCGGGAGAAGACCCGCGTCTACGGCGGCGGGATGCTCGCCGCGATGGCGGTGATGGCCGTCGCGCTCCAGTCGGGCACGATTACGCGCGTGCAGGGCGCGCTGATGGTGCTGGCGTACCTCGGCTTCCTCGCGGTGCTGGCCGAACACGAGGACTACGCCGACCACGTCGACGACTCGGAGCTATCGCTGGGGCGCGCCGCGGGCTCGGTCCTGCTGGGCGTCGCGCTCGTGGTGGTCGGCGGCCACCTCCTCGTCACGGGCGGCCAGCGCCTCGCGGTGCAGGTGGGCGTCCCGAGCTACCTCGTCGGCCTCGTCACCGGGCTGGGGACGACTGCGCCCGAAATCGCGGTGGCGCTGGTCGCGGTGCGCCGCGACCGCACGGGCATCGCGGTGGGGACGCTGCTCGGGTCGAACATCACCGACCCCTTGTTCTCGCTGGGTATCGGGGCGGCGCTCGCGGGCGTCCACGTCACCGCCGTCCCGGGCGTGCTCGCGTCCGTCGGCTACATGCTCGCCGCGAGCGCGGTCGTGCTCGCAATCCTCTACGCGCGCCGGCCGGTCGGGCGCGCCGGGTCGCTGGCGTGTCTCGTGCTCTACGTCCCGACGTTCTTCCTCGGATAGCGGCGAGTACGCTTACGGTCGTGGCGCGGCCACCACGGCGCATGAAGAAGGTCGTCATCGTCGGCGCGGCGGGACGGGACTTCCACGACTTCCTGACGGTGTTCCGGGACAGCCCCGACCACCGCGTCGTCGCGTTCACGGCCGCGCCCGACCAGAACCTCGGCGAGACGGGCGACCACGTCGACCGCTTCCCCGCCGAACTCGCCGGCCCCGACCGCCCCGACGGCATCCCCATCGTCCCCGAGTCCGAACTGGAAGCCACAGTCGAGGAGTACGGCGCCGACGAGGTCGTCTTCTCGTACTCCGACGTGGCCCACGAGGACGTGATGCACGTCGCCTCGCGGGCGCTGGCGGCGGGCGCTGACTTCCGGCTAGTCGGCCCCGACGAGATGCAACTGGACGCCGACGCGCCCGTGCTCGCGGTGGACGCGGTGCGCACGGGCTGCGGGAAGAGCCAAGTCGCGCGGGCGCTGGCGGACGAACTCCAGTCGCGGGGGCGCGATGTGGCAGTCATCCGGGAGCCGATGCCGTACGGCGACCTCACCGAGAAGCGCGTCGAGCGGTTCGCCGACGAGTCCGACCTCGACGGCCTCACCATCGAGGAGCGCGAGGAGTACGAGCAACACGTCGAGCGCGGGCACGTCGTCTACGCGGGCGTCGATTACGCCGCAATCGTCGAGCGCGCCAGCGCGGAGGCGGACATCATCGTGTGGGACGGCGGGAACAACGAACTGCCGTTCGTGCGCCCGGACCTCCACGTCGTGCTCGCGGACCCGCTGCGCGCGGGCGACGAACTCGCCTATCATCCCGGAGAAGCGAACCTCCGGGACGCGGACGTCGTGGTCGTGAACAAGGAGAACAGCGCGACCGACGAGCAAATCGAGACGGTCGTGGACAACGTCCGCGACGCGAATCCGGAGGCCGAACTGGTGCACGCCGATTCCGTCGTGAGCGTCCCCGACCCCGACGCGCTCCGTGGGAAGGAGGCACTGGTCGTCGAGGACGGCCCGTCGCTCACGCACGGCGGCACGGCGTTCGGCGCGGGGACGGTCGCCGCCGAGCGCTACGACGCCACCCGCCTCGACCCGCGCGGGAACGCCGTCGGCTCGGTCGCGGACACGCTCCGCGAGTACGACCACCTCGACCGCGTGCTCCCCGCGATGGGGTACACCGACGAGCAGGTCGCGGACCTCGAAGCCACCATCCGGAACGTCGACCCGGAGGTCGTCGTCGCGGGGACCCCGCACTCGCTCGCCGACCTCGTGGACGTGGACGCGCCGGTCGTGGACGTGACCTACGGCGTGTCGTTCCACGACACGACGCCCGGCGAGTTCCTCGACGCGCACGCCGACGACCTGCGCTGACCCGGGGGCTTTACCCTCCGGCGCGCCCTCGACCCGGTATGACAACGGTAGTCGTGACGGGAGCGAGCGGGGGCGTCGGCGAAGCGGTCGCGCGAGCGTTCGCCGACGAAGGCGCGACGGTCGTGCTCGGCGGCCGGGACCGGGACGCGCTCGCGGGGCTGGCGGACGAACTCGGCGGCGAGTTCCTGCGCGCGGACGTGCGCGACGAGTACGAGCTCGAACGCCTCATGGAGCAGGCGTCGAAGGCCGGCGACGACTCCGGCATCGACGTGGTCGTGCCCGCGGCGGCGGTCTACCACGGGCCGGCGGGCGAGACGCCGCTCCCCGACGAGTCGTACAGCGCGTTCGACGACACGATGCGGACGAACGCCCGGAGCGTGTTCGCGGCCGTCCGCGAGGCGGTCCCGCACATGGACGAGACGGGGCGCGTGGTGGTGCCGACGGGGAGCGTCGCCCGCGACGCGAAACCCGGGTTCGGGGCGTACGCCGTCTCGAAGGCGGCCGTCGAGGGCGTCGCGCGGCAGTTCGCGGCGGACTGCGAGCAAGCAGTCGGCTGCGTGGACCCGGGCGCGGTCGACACCGCGCTCCACGGGATGGGCGGCCGCGACCCCGAGGACGTGGCGGGGCTGTTCACGTGGGCGGCGAGCGCGCCCGAGCGCCTCGACGGCGCGGTGCTGGACCTCGGGGACTGGCGGTCCGCGACCGAGTAGTCAGACGACGCGCACGCGCTCGGCGGTGACGTCCACGCCGGGGCTGTAGACGAGGTGCGGGACCGAATCGGGCGTCTCGAAGCCGTTCGCGGCGAAGAGGTCGTTCTCGCGGAACGTCGCGTCGGCGTGCGCGAGCCGCCACGGTTCGTGGGCGACCTCGCCGCAGAACAGCCGCGACCGGCCGGCCGCGTAGAAGCGGTAGCGCTCCAGCAGGAAGGATTCGAGCGTCCCGGGGTCGGCGGTCGTCGGGTCGCCCAGCGGCTCGTAGGTCGCGTCGAAGTCGAGGTCAGGAACCCCCTCGTGGGTGCGGTGGCTGCGGAACTCGACGGTGTCGTCGGTCCGGGTGACGTGCATCTTCGCGCGGTAGTAGGGGAGCCGGAACAGCGCGCGGGCGACCGCGACGCCGAGGCGGTCGTTGGCGTCGAGGTTGAAGAAGTAGATGCCGGGGCCGGCGTCCCCCGTGACGTACGTGCGGAGGTTGAGTTCGCCGAACGTCAGCCCGAGCGCCGCGGGGACGCCCGCGGGCCGGACGTCCGCCATCACGAACGGGACCGCGGACAGCCACGCGCGCCCGTCGAAGGTATCCACGTCGATGCCGTCGGGGAGTCGGTCGGCGACGACCTCGGGCTCGACCGGCCAGCTGGCGACCAACACGTCCCGCCACTCCATCGAGACGACGTCCATACCGGGCGTACGGCGGCGGGGGCCTTCGGCGTGCCGGCCAACCGACACAGTATTAACTCTCCGGAACAAGTTAATAACTGAATGTCCGTCACGCAGTCCGTCAGCGCTGCGAGAGACCGCACCTCGTGGCTCGGCGGCGCCAGCCTCGTCGTGTTCCTCGCGCTGTCCGCGTACGTCTTCGCCACGGGCGACGCCCGGAAGCTCCTCGGCGTCGCGTGGGTCGCGTTCGGCGCGATGGCGGGCGCGGCCGTCCTCGGCGCGCGCGCCAGCACCGACCACCCCACCGGCCTCGTCTGGGGGTACGGCCTCGCCAGCGGCGCGATGGTCGCGAGCTCCGCCGCGTTCCTCGTCCCGCAGGCCGTCGGCTACGCCGCCAAACCCGGCGGCTTCGGCATCGCCGCCGGCATCCTCGTCGGCTTCGGCGCACACACTATCGGCCACCTCGTCACGCACCGCGACCTCCCGCTGGACCGCACGTCAGCCGAGTTGGCCGCGCACTCGCTGACCGCCGGCTCCATCATCGGCGTCGTCTACACTGCGATGCCCGAACTCGGCCCGCTGCTCGGGCTCGCCATCGTCTCCCACAAGGGGCCCGCCGGCTACGCCGCCGCGCGCCGGCTCGTCGCGCAGGGCCGCTCCCCGATGATGCTGTTGTTCCCGTCCGCGGGCGTCGGCATCGCCGCGCTCGCGGTCACCATCGTCTCGTTCCCCACCGGCGCCACCTTCCGCGCGGTCCTGTTCGGGTTCGCCGCCGGCATCTTCCTCCACGTCGCGATGGACTTCCTCCCCGAGTGCGAGACCGGCAGCGAAGTCCACGCCGCCGCCACCCGCGGCCGCGACGACCACGACCACGCAATCCTCGACCGCCTCCGCCTCCACGCCGTCGCCTCCACCGCGCTCGGCGGTATCGCCGTCGCCGCCGCGTGGCTCCTCTTGCAGTAATCAGGCGTCGATGGGCCGCGACCCGGTTGCGCACTACCGGCCCTAAATAGATCCTCACCAACATTTCCTTGACACGTAACTGGTAGAGTATGGTAACTAAGAGTCGTCGTCTCTGTTCTCTATTCCCTTCATCTGGTCTTCGGGAATATTGCCATATTCCTCTTGAATCAGCCGTTCTCGTGCTATCGTGAGTTCAACGACGGTATTCACGAGTTCAAACAGTCTAATCGCCGTCTCCCGGTTATCCCGTTCATCCATCTCTCCCGGATGGACAAACTCATTCCCGGCAACACGCACAGAATCAAGCGCCTGTTGTACCCGCTCGTCAATGCGACCCTCTTCTACGAGGTCGCCAATCAGGTGATGCAGGGACTGGCTGTCATCCCCAGTAAGTTCTCTCGCCAGTTTCTCCATAGCGAGCCGCAGAAGAGCTGCCGCCGCCCTTGGCGATTCATTTACGACTTTTCGAGCTTCATTGAAGTCCTCGGTAACTTCGTCCGGCAGATCTTCAGATGGGAGTGGGGCAGGGCTTCCATCCGGATAGACCATCTCCTCACCTACCCACAGGGTATACTCATAACAGTGGTTGCATTTACCAATCTGTGCGTCAAGTATCTGCGTACGGCCCCGCCGGGAGGAAAGTGTCATATCGTTCCATGATTGGTCCGCATAAACCTCGCAATGTGGGCAGTGAAAAGCACTTTTACCGGCTTCTGGAATTATGTAATCTGGCATACTATTATCTTGGTAGTATGAACGAATCCAACCACTATTTAATTTACCATAGAATCTTGAATTCGGTGTTTATTAGCCTCTAATGCCCAAATTAAGTAGCTTGAAATGCCGCATGCTGTATTCTCACATGTACAGATTTTGATGCATTCTTGCAACCGCCCCCTAAGCCTACTCCCCCCCAGTTTAGGAGTATAAGACGGGTTTTAGCTGTAATCCCGCCACCGGCTCCCGCACTCTTGGCACTTGAAGAACCGCGTCGGGGGCTCGTCGGCGCTCCCGGTCTGCTTGATGGTGTACCACGCCTTGTCGTGGCCGCACTCGGGACACGTCTCCTCGGCGGTGGGCTTGCCCTCGAAGTTCGCGTCCTCGCTGGTCTCGATGACGTCGCTGGTGTCCTGAGCGGCGGTCGTGACGAACTCCCCGCTGTCGCCGGCGGGCTCGGTGTGCCCGCAGCCCGAGCACACCAGTTCGCCGTCCTGCTTGTGCATCATCGACCCGCACTCGTCGCAGAACTGCATACCGGCTCTACCCCTCGTCTCCGGAAAAGTCACTCGCCTCGTTGGCCTCGCGCGCGGCCACGACGGGGCAGTCCACGACGCGGAAGTGGTCGGTGTCGACCTCCGCCTCGATGGTCGTCCCGTCGTGCGTGCACGCCGTCGCGGGCGGGTCCGCGAAGTGCTCGCAGCCCTGACAGAGGCGCTTCTCGACGACGCGCACGTCGCGGTCGACGGTCTCGGCGTCGACGGTCGCCGACTCCCCGGCGTCCGCCGACGCCTCGACGCCCGCCGCGTCCGCGACCGACTCCTCGGCGGACTCGGAGAGCTGCTCCCAGACCGCGTCCTCGTCGACGCTGCCCACGTCCACGTCCGTGAACAGCTCCTCGAAGTCGTCGCCCTCGTCGGCCTCGCGGCTGCGCTCGACGTCCTCACGGAGGTCCGCCAGCGGCTCGCGGTCGTCGTGCTCGTGGTCTTCCTGCTCGCGCTCGCCGTCCTCGCGGTTCTCGTCACTCATCGCGGTCACCCGCGGGCTGGCCGGCGTCGTCGAACTCCTCGGTCGCGTCGTCGACGCGCTCGGGGTGGAGGACTTCGGGGCCGTCGTCGGCGTCCCCGTCCTCGCCGCCCTCCGCCATCGCCTCCAGCGTCTCGCCGTCGGTGCCGAGCCACGACTCCTCGTCAAGCGCGCCGTCGTCGGCAGACAGCGCGGGCGCAGAGCCCGTCACGAGCACGTCCGTGCCGAACCAGCCGGGGTTGTGCTCCACGTCCTCGAAGGTCGCCGCGCAGAACGGGCACTCCGGCGCGGTCAGCAGCGCGACGGTCACCGACTCCCCGCAGTCCCCGCAGTCGGCCTCCGTGACGCCCGCGAGGTTCGCCTCCCGCTTGAGGCGCTCGGCGCGCTCGCGGCGCGCCTCCGCGGCCGCCAGCGACGCCACCGAGTCCCGCATCGACACCACCGCGGTCGCCAGCGTCGCCGTCTTCCGGTCGAGGTCGCGGGTCTCCTCGCGGAGGTACGTCAACACCTCCTCGAAGTTGTCGAAGCCCGCGTCCACGCGCTCGCGGAGCTGACGCGCCGCCTCCGACACCTCCGCCGCGTCGGCTTGCGCGTCCCGCGCGACGCTCACGGCTTCTTCGGCCTGCGAGGAGAGGTCGGGGTGGTCGTGGTCGGCGGGCGCCTTCGAATCGGCGTCGCGCTTGACTTGGATGACGCGCTCGCGCACGTCCTGTATCTTCTCGTCGAACTCGCTGTCGAGGTCTTCGATGTCCGCGCGTAAGTCGGCCTCGGCCGCGCTCACGCGGTCATCGAGGTCGTCGCTGGTGACCACGTCGGTCTGCTCGTCGGCGGTCCGGTACGCCGCGAGCACTCCTTCGAGGAACTGTTCGGGGGTGACGCCGAGGTCGTCGGCGCGCGCCGACAGCCACGACGCCACGGGCCCCTCCAGCGTCGCCTCGACCGCGTCCGACGTGCCATCGGCCATTCACCCGGTCTTGGCGCGCGCTCGTCTTATAACCGTTGCCCGCCCTACCGGATCTTCCGGACGTCCGTGACGTCGAAGCCCGCGTCGTGAATCTCGGTCTCGAACTGCACGATGTCCTCTTCCTCCAAGCGCCCGAGCACGCCGCGGAACTCGCGAACGAACATCGTGCGCACGCGCTCGTTCCCGCCGCTCTCCCAGCCGAACTGGACGGTGCCGTCGACGGAGGTCATCAGGCTCCCGAACTCCTCGGTGGTGACCGCGTCCCGCGTCAGGTGCAACAACAGGAGGCCGTTCCAGTCGCGGGCGGCCTTCCGCAGCCCCTTCAGGGTCATCACCACGTCGCTGAACGACATCTCCTGCTGGCGCGCGCCGATGAGGTCGGTCAGCGAGTCCACGACCACGAGGCTGCCGCTGGCGTGCTCGTCGAGGTAGTCCGCGAACGCTTCGAGCACGTCCCGGCGGTCGCTGTCGGTCTGCCCGAGGTCCGAAATCGAGCGGTGCGCGCCCGCGTACCACTCCCGGGGGACGGGGCTCAGCTGGAAATACTCCGGCGAGAAGTCCACGAACGTCACCGGGTCCAGCCCCGCCCTGACGATTTCGTCGTCCATCGTGAACGAGATTTCGCGGCGCAGCTCCTCCTCGTCGGCCGTGAAGGAGACGTAGTGAATCTCCTCGGGGGGGACCGCCGACCCGTGGAGGTCGCCGTAGTGCAGCTCGAACAGCTCCGGGTCGGCGGCCCGCAGGCCGTTGAGGACCGCGCTCGTGTAGAGGAACTCGCGGGCGCCCGCGCCCGCCTCACCGGACAGCAACACGACACTCCCCTCGGGGGCGCCGCCCCCGATGCGGCCGTCCAGCCGCGAGATGCCGAACGGAATCGTCGCCATACGTGCGCGTCGCGCGGCCGGCGTTTACGCTTTTCCCTGCCCCGACTCGGCGACGCGCGCCCCCTCGTTGCGCGGCGCGACCACGCGCACGTCGCCGCCCACATCCGCCGCGTCCAGCGCCGCCTGACCGGCCGTCAGCGCCGCGTCCGCGCGGTCCGCGTCGGTGACGCCGTACACCGCCGGCCCCCACGAGGATTGGCCGGCGCCCGAGACCGCCGGACTCCCGTCGAGGGCGTCCACGATACAGCCGACGGGCGGCCGGTAGACGCCGCCCTGCTCGTCGGCGTACCACGCGCCGTTCAGCCGCCCGACTTCTGCGACCGCCGCGCCGAACGCCGACACGTCGCCGTCCGCCAGCGCGGGCAGCACGCGCCGCGTCACCACCCCGGAGATGCGGTCGGCGAGCCCGGGGTCGGCGGCCTCGACGGCCGACCGCATGCTCGCGTCCTCCTCGCTGCCGGCCTTCCCCGGCGGGGCCTCGGGCACCACGATCAGGAACCGCCAGTCGTCGGGAATCCGGTGACGCGCGGCGACCGGCGGCACCGTCCACTCGCCGCGGGGCGGCGCCGCGGTCGTGAACAGCCCCGTCGGGTGGCCGGCGTCGAGCACGAATCCACCCGACTCGAAGGCGGCGACGCCGACGCCGCTGCGGCCGCCGCGCCCGAGGGCGGGCGCGAGGTCGCGGACATTCGCGTCACGGTCGTTCACCCGTGCGACCGAGTCCAGCACTGCGAGCGCGAGTTGGGTGCCCGAGCCGAGGCCGACGTGCGGCGGCAGTTCTTCGCAGATAGTGAGGGCGGCGCCCGGCACGTCGAGGAGTTCGCAGGCGCGCTCGGCGTGCTCGCGCGCCCGGTCGTGGTCGCAGTGGACGCCGTCGGCGCGCTCGGCTTCGACGACGACTCGCGGCTGGTCGAGGGCGACGCCGAGGCTCCCGTACAGGCGGTCGTGGGACAGCGAGAGGTTCAGGAAGCCGAAGTGGAGCCGGCCGCCGCTCTCGACCCGGACGGACATGGCACTGGGTTCGCCGCCACGGGAGAAGGCGGTTCTGCCGCCGGTAAACCTTCCCGCTACCCCGCAGGCGAACATCATCGGGGGATGGGCGGGGACTGGCAACATCTGTTTAGTCGGCGGGCTTTAACCCCTGCGCGAGTAATCCGTTCGTATGAGTCAGCAGAAGGACCCGGACTTGCCGAGCAACGACGTCACGGAAGGCGTCGAGCGCGCCCCCCACCGCGCGATGTTCCGCGCGATGGGCTACGACGACGCCGACTTCTCCTCGCCGATGGTCGGCGTGGCGAACCCCGCCGCCGACATCACGCCGTGCAACGTCCACCTCGACGACGTGGCCGACGCCGCCGTCGACGGCGTCGAAGACGGCGACGGGATGCCAATCGAGTTCGGCACCATCACCATCTCGGACGCCATCTCGATGGGGACCGAGGGGATGCGCGCGTCGCTCATCTCCCGCGAAGTTATCGCGGACTCGGTGGAGCTGGTGGCGTTCGGCGAGCGCATGGACGCGCTCGTGACGGTCGCGGGCTGCGACAAGAACCTCCCCGGGATGATGATGGCCGCGATTCGCACCGACCTCCCGTCGGTGTTCCTCTACGGCGGCTCCATCATGCCCGGCCAGCACGACGGCCGCGAAATCACCGTCCAGAACGTCTTCGAGGGCGTCGGCGCGGTCGCCGCCGGCGAGATGAGCGAGGACAAACTCGAGGAGATGGAGCACGAGGCCTGCCCGGGCGCGGGCTCCTGCGGCGGGATGTTCACCGCGAACACGATGGCCTCCATCTCGGAAGCCATCGGGCTCGCGCCGCTGGGCTCCGCGAGCGCGCCCGCCGAGAGCGACGAGCGCTACGCGGTCGCCGAGCGCGCCGGCGAACTCGCCGCGGAGTGCGTCCGCGAGGACCGCCGGCCCTCCGACATCCTCACGCGGGAGAGCTTCGAGAACGCCATCGCCGTGCAGGTCGCGCTCGGCGGTTCCACGAACGCCGTCCTCCACCTGCTCGCGCTCGCCGCCGAGGCCGGCGTCGACCTCGACATCGAGGACTTCAACGACATCAGCGACCGCACGCCGAAGGTGGCGAACCTCCAGCCCGGCGGCTCGCGCGTGATGAACGACCTCCACGAGGTCGGCGGCGTCCCCGTCGTCCTCAAGCGCCTGCTGGACGCGGACCTGATTCACGGCGACGCGCTCACGGTCACCGGCCGCACCATCGAGGAGGAGCTGGAGCACCTCGGCGTCGACGGGGAAGTCGACGGGGACGTGGACTTCCTCCAGTCCGTCGACGACCCGTTCCACGAGACCGGCGCCATCACGGTGCTGACGGGGAACCTCGCGCCCGACGGCGCGGTGCTCAAAGTCACCGGGAAGGACGAGACCCAGCACACCGGCCCCGCGCGCGTCTTCGAGTCCGAGGAGGACGCGATGGCGTACGTCCAAGAGGGCCGCATCGAGTCCGGGGACGTCATCGTCATCCGCAACGAGGGCCCGCGGGGCGGCCCCGGGATGCGGGAGATGCTCGGCGTCACCGCCGCGGTCGTCGGGCAGGGCCACGAGGACGACGTGGCGCTGCTCACGGACGGCCGCTTCTCCGGCGCGACCCGCGGGCCGATGGTCGGCCACGTCGCGCCCGAGGCCGCGGCCGGCGGTCCCATCGCGCTCGTCGAGGACGGCGACGAGGTGACCGTGGACGTGCCGAACCGCGAACTCTCCGTGGCCGTCGCCGACGACGAGATGGAAGCGCGCCGCGAGGACTGGGACGAGCCCGAGCCCCGCTACGACGCGGGCGTGCTCCGGAAGTACGGCGACCAGTTCGGCTCCGCTGCCGACGGCGCTGTCACGAACCCCGCCGCGAAGCGCGAGTAACGACGCCAGCGCGAGGCGTCCGGGAATCGCGGTGACGCCGCCGGACGGCCGCTCGCCCGCCGTCGTGTCAGTGCGACCCGTGCCACGAGTGGTCTCGGAAGGGTTATCCGTGCATCCGTCCTACGATGGATTGCAATGGCAACCGGTACGGTTGATTTCTTCAACGACACGGGCGGTTACGGTTTCATCGAATCTGAGGACGCGGACGAGGACGTTTTCTTCCACATGGAGGACGTCGGCGGCCCGGACCTCGAAGAAGGACAGGAAGTCGAGTTCGACATCGAGCAGGCCGACAAGGGCCCGCGCGCGACGAACCTCACCCGGCTGTAATCCCGGCGTTCCTTCGCAGAACTAACCCTACTTTCCCGATTTTCACGCCACGGTAGCGACGCGTGCGCCGCGACAGCGAACACACGCCGACAGCCGCCGGCTCGCTACTCGTCGCGGCGATGGGTATCGCGCACTTCGGAGTCGCGTTCGGGGCGATGGAGTACAGGCTGTACGGCGACGAGTTGGTCGCGTACGACGCGCGACTCGACGCCGTCCAGTGGCGCGCCCCGCTGGGGGGCATCCGAGCCGTTTCGGTCAGGCGCGGCCTCTGGGCGGCACCGCCGCGTACGGACGGGGCAACTGCCACACTCGACCGAACCGACCTCGACGCCGAGCAGTCGCCGTACGGCTTCTACCTGCAGTCACTTCCCTACGTCAGGGACCCCGAGCGCGTCGCCCAGCGACTCCGGGAGGTAACGGGCAGTGAAAGCGGAGACCCGTAATCGTCGAATCGACTCGTAGCGAAGCTACACGGTCACGGACTGCTACAGAGCCCTCTCTCAGAGAGTGAGGTCAGCGACCCCGGAGCCAGCGCTCCGGGCGAACGTGAGTGGGACCGCCCGAGGTATCAAACCGCGACACCTCGTGCTCCCGTTTTTGCTTCGCAAGAAGTGGGACCGCCGAGATTCGAACTCGGGTCCTACGGACCCCATCCGCAGAGGATACCACTACCCTACGGTCCCGCGTTTCGAGCGAGGAGGCTTCCAGCATTAAGGCCTTCGTTTCGTCGGCGGCCTACACGAGAACGCGTTCGAGGTCGACGACGGTGCCGGAGTCGGCGTCCGGGTCGCCGACGCGGCGGCCGAGACAGACCGCGGCGCCGTTGGGCGTGTAGCACGCGACGAGCTGGTCGGGGTCGGCGTCGTCGGCGTCGATGACGCCGGGGGCGTAGACGGGCGCGCCCTCCGCGACCTGCTCGGCGGCCGACGGCGCGATGGTGACCGACGGGATGTGTTCGAGCGCGCGCTCCGCGGGCGCGAGTACGTCCCGGAGCGCGGCCTCGGGGTCGCTGCCCGGCGGACTAGTGTCGTCCTCGTCGCGCAGCCACGCGAGCGCGTCCGAGAGGTCGTGCAGCGTCGCCAGCGTGGTGTCGTCGAACGGCGTGGTGGCGGTGCGGCGGAGGTGGCCCATGTGCGCGCCCGTGCCGAGCGCGCGCCCGAGGTCGTGGCAGAGCTTCCGGATGTACGTGCCGGACTCGCAGCGGATGCGGACCAGCGCCTGCCGGTCCTCGACTTCGAGCACGTCGAGGGCGTGAATCTCGCGGACGCGCAGGCGGCGCGTGACCGCTGACTTCCGCGGCGGCTTCTGGTACGTGGGGCCCTCGAACTCCGCGACGACCTCGCGGAGGTTCGCGGGCGGGTCGGCGTGCAGTTCCAGCACGGCGACGTACTCTTTCGGCCCTTCGAGGAGCGCGGGCGCGAGGCGGGTCGCCGCGCCCGTCAGCACGGGCAGACAGCCCGTGACCTTCGGGTCGAGGGTGCCCGCGTGCGCGGCCTTCTCGACGCCGACCATGTCCCGAATCCACGCCGACACCTGATGGGCCGACGGCCCCGGCGGCTTGTCGAGGTTGACGACCCCGAACTCGCAGATGGCGTCCGGGTCGCGGTCCGCGGGGGCGGCTCGCAGCATCGTCAGAACTCGTATTCGACGTTCTCGATTGGCGCGGGGCCCTCGTCGCTGGACGGCGCGTAGTTGTCCACGGCGTAGAGGACGATGTCGGTGACGGCGTCGGGCCCCCACCGCGCGGTGTTCACCGAGAGGTCGTAGATGGTGAGGTCGTCGAAGTCGATGCCGTAGTAGTCGGCGTACCGCGCGCTCTCGGAGTCCTCGCGCTTCTCGGTCTCGGCGCGCGCGGTCGCGGGCGTCTTCTCCTCGCGCTCGGCGATGCGGCGCGCGCGCACGCTCAGCGGCGCGTCCAGCCAAATCTTGATGTCGGCGTACTCGCCGGCCATCCAGCCCGCCAGCCGGGATTCGAGCACGACGTCGTCGCGCTCGCGGGCGGTCTCGCGGAGCTGTCGGTCGAGGTCCTTGTCGATTTGGGAGTCCTCCTCGGCGAGCTCGTTGAACTCTTCGAGGCTGAGCCCGCGGTCGTCGGCGAGCTCGCGGAAGATGTCACCGCCGGAGATGTGGTCGTAGTCGAGGTGGTCGGCGAGCGCGGACGCCACCGTGCTCTTCCCGCTGCCCGGCGGGCCGGAGATAGTGACTAACATATCCGTGCTGGGACCGGCGCGGACAAAGAGGTTTTGAACCTGAACGGTCCGTGACACCGCCTCGCGGAGCGATTCGGCGAGCATTCGCGAACGCCGCAGGCGCGAGCGATTCACCGCGCGACCGTAGGGAGCGCGGGCCGACGGCTGAACGGAGCGCTCGAAGAGCGCGAAGTGAAGGCGGAGTGCTTTTTCCGCAAGTTTTTGCCGAGGGGTCGCCTGCGGCGACCCCGTGGTCCGAGAGACGCCTTCGGCGTCTCTCGTCATCTCGAAAGAGCGCGCAGCGCTCTTTCGGCGACAGCGCAAAAAGTGCGTGTGCTACGTGGGCGTCGTCTGGATATTCAGCGCCTTCCGGATGACGTTCGAGAAGCTGAACGAGCAGATCATGTACCAGATAATCCACGTGGGGAACACGAGGATGCGGCCGTGGTTGAAGTCCACGGGGCCCGCCAGCGGGAGCGTCATCACGATCTCCCGGCCGGAGTAGACGGTGCCGAGCTTCCAGTACATCCACAGGAACGCCGGGATGGTGAGCAGCATAATCCACACCATCGGGCGGAACTGCTCTTTGAGCATGCCGGCTTGGTCGCCGAACGCCTCCATCTGCTCCTCGCGGAGGCGCTCGATTTCGGCTTCGTCGCCGCGCTCCTTGGCCTCGGACATCTTGTCTTGGAGCTGCTGGGCTCGCTCTTGGTACTCGGACATCTTGTCCATGTCCGTGAGGTTCGCCTGCAGGAGCGTCGAGTACAGGCCCGTGAGGACGGCCAGCGCCATCACGACGACGTAGAACGGGAGCACGGACTCCAACGGCCCGAGCGCGACGTCGACGACGCCGGCGATGGTGGACTTGATCGGCTGGAAGTTGTAGCCGAGAATCGCGCCGAACGCGCCGACGGCGGCGAGCTTGTCCCACTTCGACCACGACGACGATTCGGGGCTGTCGTCGACGTCCTCCTCGGGTTCGAGCCCCTCGCGGACCCCTTCGGGGTCGGCGAACTCGAAGCCCTCGTCGGACTCCACGAGCACGTCTTTCTCCAGTAGGCGACCCCACTGGCCGCTGGAGACGTCGCCCTTGACGTCCTTCCAGCGGATTTCGCCCTCGTGGTCGAGGAGGTCGTCGAGTACCGTGGCCAGTTCGGGGTCCTCGCGGACCAGCGAGCGGACTTTCTCCGCGGTTCGAGACATCTTCTTGTGATCTCTTTGCGGCGACCGCTTGAACCTCTTACGGAACCCGCCACCGCCGGGCGGCGGAAAAGCGGCGGCAGTCAGTTCGCGTTCGCTTCGACGGCGGCCTCCACGTCTGCCCAGACCTCGTCGGGGGTCTGCTCGCCGTCGATTTCCTCGAGGACGCCCTCGTCGCGGAAGTACGCGACGACGGGCGCGGTGTTCTCCTCGTAGACCTCGATGCGCTCGCGGGCGGTCTCCTCGGTGTCGTCCTCGCGCTGGTAGAGGTCGCCGCCGCACTCGTCGCAGACGCCCGCCTCCTCGGGCGGATTGAAGTCCACGTGGAAGGTCGCGCCGCAGTCCTCGCAGACGCGGCGGCCGGTGAGCCGGCGGACGAGCTCGTCCTCGTCGACGTCGAGATACAGCACCACGTCGAGGTCCGTGATGGAGTCCAGATACTCGGTCTGGGACTCGTTGCGCGGGTAGCCGTCGAGCACGAAGCCGTCGGCCTCGTCGAGCGCGGTCTTGACGATTTCGTTGACGACCTCGTCGGGGACGAGCTCGCCGGCGTCCATGTATTCGCCGGGCGTGTCGTACGCGAGGTCGAGGTGGCTGATGTCCATGCCCTTGTTCTCGCGGAGCGCGTCCCCCGTGGTGACGTGCTCGACGCCGAACGCCTCGGTGAGTCGGCGGCTCTGCGTGCCCTTGCCGGCGCCCGGCGCGCCCAGAATCAGGATTCGCGGGTTACTCATGTCCGCTCGTTTCCGGGCCTCGATTAAGGAGGTGTTGTTTCCGGCCGAACTGACGCGCACACCCGACCTGCTTTGTGGGCGGGCCGCGAACCCGGGGTGTGACCAGATTCGACGCCGACACGGACGCCGACCGCATCGAGCTCGTCGCGGACGCCATCGCCGCCCACCGCGAGCGCGACAGCGCGTTCTGCACGCTGGAGGCCAACGAGGACCCCAGCGGCGACCCCGAGTTCCTGCCGCCGTGGGTACAGTTCGCGGACGGCACGCTCAACCTCGACTGCACGGACGACGAACTCGACCGGCTCGCCACGCTGGTCTCGCGGTTCGGCGCGTTCACAATCGAGGAGCGCGAGACCGTGCCCGCCGAATCCGCCGAGGAGGACCCGGGAACGAACGTCCGCATCGACGCGCGCGCCGACGACGAGCGCGTCGGCCAGTTCGTCGACGCCGTCTTCCAAGAGGTCTACGACCTCCCCGAAGAGTTCCGGCTGTGGGCGGTCGAGGTCTGACCGCCCCGGCGCTGCGTGGACGCCGCGGGAGGTAGCCCCACGTCAGGACCGCCAGTAGGCTCGCGTCAGCAACACGAGCACGGGCAGCACTTCCAGCCGCCCCACCCACATCAGGCCGACCATCAGCAGTTTCGTGGTCGCCGGGAGGAACTCGTAGAACCCCATCGGACCGACGAGCCCGAACCCGGGACCGACGTTCCCGAGGGTCGCGGCGACCGAGCTCATCACTTCCAGCGCGGTCAGCGACTCCTCGATGCGCGTGACGTCGACGGCGACGAAGACGGTGCCGCCGACGAACAGCGCGAAGTACACCGCGGTGAACGCGTAGATGCCGCGGATGGCGTCCTCGTCGAGCGCGCGGCCGCCCAGCCGGACCGGCTTGACGGCCTCCGGGTGGATGGTCACGAACAGCTCTCGCTTGAGGCTCTTGAGGATGACCAGCCACCGCACCATCTTCACCGCGCCGCCCGTGCTGCCCGCGCTCCCCCCGAGGAAGAGCGCGAGGAACAGCACGTACTGGCTGGCCGCCCCCCACTCCGCGAAGTCCATGCTCGCGTACCCCGTGGTGGTGATGAGGGACGCCGCTTGGAAGGCGGCGTGGCGCAGCGACGCCTCGACGTTCCCCGCGACGGGCCCGACGGCGACATCCAGCATCGGCCCCGTGAACAGGAGCCCGGCGAGCAGCGCGGTGACGGTGCCGACGACGCCGACGTAGAAGCGGAACTCGGAGTCGCCGAACAGCGCGTCCGTGTCGCCCCGCAGGGCCTGCCAGATGAGCGCGAAGTTCGTCCCCGCGGCGAACATGAACGGCACGATGACCCACTGGACGACGCCGGAGAACGCCTCGACGGAGCGCGCCTCCGGGCTGAACCCGCCGGTCGCCATCGTCGTGAAGCCGTGGGAGACGGCGTTGTATAAGCCCATGTTGGGCGCGTGGCCGGTGTGGTGGAGGCCGTACAGCAACACGATTTCGAGGAGCGTGATGCCGGCGTACGCCAGCCAGAGGGCGCGCGCGGTCTCCGCGATGCGCGGTGTGAGCTTCTCGATGCTCGGGCCGGGCGCCTCCGCGTCCATCAACTGGGCGCCGCCAACGGAGAGTTCCGGGAGGATGGCGACCGCGAGCACGACGATGCCCATGCCGCCGAGCCACTGCGTGAGCTGTCGCCACAGCAACACCGCGTGGGAGTGGGTGTCGAAGGAGATGTCCCCCATCACGGTCGCTCCCGTGGTCGTGAACCCGCTCATCGTCTCGAACAGCGCGTTCACGGGGTCGCCGAGCGTGGACCCGGGCGCGGACGCGGCCGCGACGCCCGGCACGCCGTGGGCGGCGAACAGGTACGGGAGCGCGCCCACGACGCTCACCGCCAGCCACGTCAACGCGACCATCAGGAACCCCTCGCGGGAGCCGAGGTCTGACGGGTCGCCGACGCGTTCCAGCGCCGCCCCCGCGGCGAACGCGACGACGATGGTGGCGACGAACGCCGCCAGCCCGCCGTCGCCGTAGTAGAGCGCGACCGCCAGCGGCGCCAAAAGCGGGACGGACAGCCACTTCACGACGGTGCCGACGAGCGCGACGCTCGCCCGCCAGTCGACGCGGACGTTCATCGGTTGCTCGCGGTCATAGCTTCGAGGTCACCTCCTCGAGCGCGTCCGCTTGCACGAATGCGACGACGTGGTCGCCGGCCTCGACGACGGTGCTCCCGCGCGGGGTGACGTACTCGCCGCCGCGCGTAATCGCGCCGACGACGACGCCCGCGGGGAGGTCCGCCATCACGTCTTGGATGGCGCGGCCCGCGAGCACGCTGTCCTCGTCGACCTCGACCTCGACGACCTCCGCGCCGCCGGGCTCGATGATGGCGACGTTCTCCGCGCGGCGCTCGCGCGTGAACCGCGTTATCTCCTCGGCGGTCACGCGCCGGGGGTTGACCGCGACGTCCACGCCGACCGTCTCGAAGAGGTCGACGTAGCGGGCCTGCTCGACGACCGCAATCGTGCGCGCGGCGCCCTCGCGTTTCGCCAGTAGCGCCGCGAGCAGGCTGCGCTCGTCGCTGCCGAGCGTCGCCACCACCACGTCGGCGTGCTCGATGTGCTCCCGTGAGAGGAACTCGGGGTCGGTGGCGTCGTGGGAGTAGACGGTGACGGACGGCAACAGCTCCGCGAGTTCGCGGGCGCGGGCCTCGTCGAACTCCACGATGCGCACCGAGACGCCGCGCTCGGCGAGCTTCTCGGCGGTGAGCTGGCCGGTCGTCGACCCGCCGACGACGACGACCTCCTCGACCTCGCTGGCGGCGCCGTCCGGGTCCAGCGAGCGCGCGAACTCGCGGACGCTGGCGGGCCGCCCGACGACGACCACGCGGGCGTTCCCCTCGATGACGGTGTCCCCGCGGGGGATGCTGGCGCGGTCGGCGCCGTCCGGGATGACCGCCACGAACGTCAGCTCGTCGAACCGGTCGGCGTCCGCGACCGTCTCCCCGGCCAGCGGGCTGTCCTCGCGGACCTCGAACTCGGCCATCTGGATGGAGCCGCCGGCGAACGGGTCGACGTCGCGGGCGGTCGGCAGCCCGACGACGCGGACGATGGCCTCCGCCGCGAGCAGGTCCGTACACACCATGAAGTCCACGCCGAACGCCCCGTGGTGTTCGCGCCACGTGTCGAGGTAGTTCGTGTCCTCCACGCGCGCGATGGTGAACGCGTCGCTGATGGTGGTGACGGTCGCACAGGTGGCGAGGTTGGTCTCGTCGTCGTCGGTGCTGGCGATGACAACGTCGGCCTTCCCGACTTCGGCCTCCCGGAGCACGTCGAGGTCAGTGCCGTCCCCGGTGACCGCGAGCACGTCCTCGGCGTAGGTCAGTGACTCGACGCGGTCCGGGTCGACGTCGACGACCACGACCTCGTGGGCGTCGGAGAGGCTGCTGGCGATGCTCGACCCGACCTCGCCGGCCCCGACGACGAGAATGCGCATCAGTCCGCCACCCCTTCGTACATGCCCGGTAGGTGAGGCCCCGCCGTGAATAGCGCTTCGGAAGGTGGGCGCCGCGGAGGCGGACCGCGGCCGCCGACAGCCGTTTCAGGCCGCACGACTACCTCCGGACATGGGTCTGGGCCGCCGCCTGTTGATGGTGCTCGTCGGCGTCGCCGCCCTCGTCTGGCACGCGCTCGCCGCGGCGGTCGTGCTGTGGGCGCTGGTCGTCGTCGCCTCGGCGGACATCCCGCCGACGACCGCGGTCGGCGTCTTCGTCGGCGTCGCCGTCGCGTTGGGGTACCTCAACTACCGCGTCGGCGCCGCGCGCGTGCTCGCGCAACTGCACGCGCTCCCGCTGGAACCCCGGAACGCGCCGCGCGCGTACCGCGTGCTCGACTCGCTGTCCGACCGCATGGGCGTCGAACCGCCGACGCTGTACGTCGCCCGGATGCCCGTGCCGAACGCGGTCAGCCTCGGCGGCCCCGGCGGCGCGGTCGTCTTCGACCGGGCGCTGTTCGGCGTGCTCGACGCCGCTGAGTTCGAGGCGGTGCTGGCGCACGAACTCGCGCACATCGAGAACCGGGACAGCCTCGTGCAGTCGCTGGCGTTCGCCGTCGGCCGCACGCTCGTGGGGTTTCTCGCGGTGGTGGTGTTGCCGGCGGCGCTGCTCGCGCGCGGCTGGAACCGCCTGCTGGCGTGGGCGCGCGGCCGACCGACCGCCGCCTCGGCGGGCGCGCTCCACGAGCGCATCGGCCGGCTGGTGTTGGTCGCGTTCGTCGCGTTGACGTTGCTCGTTCGCGCGCGCTCGCGGCAACGCGAGTTCGCGGCCGACGACCGCGCGGTCGAGGTCACCGGCGACCCGCTCGCGCTGGCGCGCGCACTCCGGAAGATTCAGCGCGCCCGCGAGCCGGTCGGCCTGCCGGGGCCGCTGTCGGGGCGCCGAGAAGAGACCGAGGGCGAGCGGTGGTTCGCCACGCACCCGGCGATGGACGACCGCATCGAGCGGCTCCGAGAGCGGGCGGACGCCGGACGCGTCAGGCGCCGTCGGTGACGATGCTGGCGACGCGGCCGCGGTCGAACAGCTGTTCGTCGGCGGGAATCTCGGGGTAGTGGGCGCCGTGCTCGTAGTCGGGCCACTCGCCGAACACGTCGGGGTAGAGCTGCTTGGCGGTCATCTCTATCTGGAAGAGGTTCATCAGCGGGCCCTGATAGCGCATCCCCGAGGCGTAGACGCGGTCGTTCTCGACGGCCGACAGCGTCCCGCCGGCGTCGCTGTTCCGCAGGCTCTCCCGCACCGAGTCCATGTCGTAGCGGGGCGTCGCCCCCCAGAGGTTGAGGATGACGTCGGGGTCGGCTTCGAGCATCGCCTCGTAGCCGACCGACCCCCAGAAGTTCGACCACTCCTCGTCGGCGAACACGTCGTTGGCGGCCAGCGGGCGGGTGTCCGCGAACCAGTAGCCGGGCTTGTTGAGGTGGTACGTGTAGAAGGTGCCCTGCGAGTAGGTCGCGCGGGCGACCGTCGGGCGCTCCGCTTCCGGCGGGAGGTCTGCCTCGATGGTGGAGACGAGGTCCTCGTGGACGCCCCGGAGCGCCTCTGCGCGCTCGCGCTCGCCGAAGACGTCCGCGACGTTTTCGAACACCTCCCAGAGCGTGTAGTATTCGTAGGCGTCGCGGTACTGCTCGGGGGGCTGGTCGTGGGTGCCGCTGTAGAAGTTCCCGAACCACGGGCCGATGTTCGCGGCGATGTCGTCGATGTCGCCGACCGACCAGTTGTCCTGCGTGAGGAGGTACGCGGGGTCGAGGAAGTGGACGTCGCTGTCGAGGCTGTACAGCTGCTCCTCGTTGATGCCGTCGCCGTACGGGTCCGGGAGGCCCTCCCAGTCGAAGGAGACGCCGTCGAGGCGCTCGTAGTAGTGGTTCATCGTCGTCCCGGACATCTCGGGGACGTAGATGGAGTTGACGGCGTCGCCGTGGCCGAGCGCGACGGCCATGTCGGCGTACTGCGGAAACACCACGAAGACGTCCTCGGGCGGCTCGTCGAGAGAGACCTCGCCGACGGGCGCCATCGACGCCGTGACGGAGGTGTCGGTGGTCGTCTGCGCGGTCGTGCCCTCGTTCGTGGTGGCGTCGGCGTTCGCGGTCGTCTCGTCGCCGCCGTCGCCGGAGCCGGTGCAGCCGGCGAGCAGACCGGCGGCGGTCGCCGCGCCCGCTCCCTTGAGGTACTGTCGTCGCGTGAACGGTGTCCGTTGCTCACCCATAGGATTTAGGCTGACCTAAACAAATATAGGCGTTGGGATTTCGCTCGGTGTCACCCGCCGAGCTATATAGCAATCAGTGAGTATTGTTGCCAAACCCCCGGCTACGCGCGTCTCACAGGAGTATATATCACTCATATTATAGTTCATATGGTGGAGCGTCTTCCGTCCACGTGATGGCGCAGGATTCGACGCGTCTGTCCGAGTACGTATCGCGGCGGAAATTCATCGCGGCTGCCAGCGCGGCGGGCGTCGCGACGGTCGCGGGCTGTTCGAGCGGGGGCGACAACGGCGGTGACGGCGGCGACGAAGCGACCACTGCCGGCGACACCGGAAACGACCAGGAGACGACCACCGGCGGGCAGTCCAACGAGATGGACACAAGCGTCCTGACCGGGGACGGCTCCTCGACGGTGTTCCCCATCACGAACACGGCCGCGAGCTACTGGAACTCCAACCCCGAGGCCGGCGACGGCGACTACTGGCCGACCGAGTGGGCCGACGAGTACGGCACCGACATGCGCCTCGCCGACTACTTCGCCGAGCAGTACGGCTACGAGCCGACCGGCGAGCGGTCGAGCCCGCCGTTCCGCGTGAGCATCGCGCTCAGCCACTCCGGCACCGGCATCGAGGGCGTCATGGAGGGCCGCGTCGACATCGGGGACGCCAGCGCCTCCGCCGCCGCCGAACTCCCCGAGGCCGACGAGAGCACGCTCGACGACTTCGTCAACCACGTCGTCGGCGTCGACGGCCAGCCCATCGTCGTCAGCCGCGAAATCGCGGACGCCGGCGTCGAGAGCATCACCATCGAGGAGCTCCGCCAGATCTACCGCCAAGAGATCACGAACTGGTCGGCGGTCGGCGGCCCCGACCGCGAGATTCTCGCGCTCGGCCGCGCCGAGGGCTCCGGGACGGACACCTCGTTCCGCGCGAACGTCTTCGGTGACCCCGAAGCCCCCATCAGCCCCGACCAGCGCTTCGGGCAGAACCAACAGCTCCAGCAGGCCATCAATCAGGCCGACAACGCCATCGCGTACATCGCGCTCGCGTTCGTCGAGCCGGACGGCGGCACGCCCCCGCTGGACCTCGTCATCGACGGCACCACGTACTCCTACGGCGACAACCTCGGGGCCGCCGAATACCCGCTGTCCCGTGACCTCCACGCGTACACGTGGCAGGACACCTCCCGGAAGGAAGCCGCGTTCATCAACTTCGTCCTGAGCGACTTCGGACAGGAGGTCTTCGTGCAGGGCAACGACTACTTCGCGCTGCCCGACGACCGGCTGGAGACCCAACGCGAGAAGGTCGCCGCCTCGAACTACGAGTAAGCGCCGACCGCCCCGTGTGCCGCCTTTTCGACACACCGTTTATCACTACACATGACTCAGTTACTCGGACGGACGCGAGAGCTCCCGACACGCCTTCGCTCGCTGGTGGCCCGGCGCGCCGAAGCGACCAGACAGTGGGCGCACGACTACCGCTCGCGGACCGCGGACGGCGCCATCGCCATGCACGCGCTCGTGTTCGGGTCCGTGCTCGCGTCGTTCCTGTTGTTCCTCGCCGGCTCGGCATGGACGGTCCTCCCGGTGCTGGTCTTCCTCGCCGCGATGGGCGTCGGCTGGTACCGCCACCAAGCCGAGGCCGCGAAGGCGCTGACGTTCCTGACGACCGTCGCCACCGTGGGGGTGTTGACGCTCATCGTCGCGTTCCTGCTACTCGAATCGCTGCCCGCGGCCCGCGCGATGGGGCTGGACCTCTTCACGGCCGTCCGGAACCCCACGATGGAGAACCCGGAACTCGGACAGGGGCTGTGGGGCCGCAACGGCTTCTGGTCGCTGACGCCGATGATGGTCGGTACCGCCGTGACGACCGTCATCGCCACGCTCATCGCCGCCCCCGTCGGCATCGCGGGCGCGGTGTTCGTCAGCGAAATCGCGCCCCGGCGGGTGCGAGAGGTCGTCAAACCCGGCATCGAGCTGATGGCCGGCATCCCCTCGATTACGTACGGGTTCATCGGCCTCACCATCCTCAACCAATACTTCTACGCGGAGTTCCGCACGCCGACCATCGGGACGTACTTCGCGGCCGGACTGATGATCGGCATCATGGCGCTGCCGACGGTCGTCACCGTCGCCGAGGACGCGCTCAACGCCGTCCCCGAGTCCATCAAGAGCGGCGCGCTGGCGATGGGGTCGACGCCGTGGCAGACCACGAAGAGCGTCACCATTCCCGCGGGCATATCCGGCGTCTCCGCGGGCGTCCTGCTCGGCGTCGGGCGGGCGATGGGCGAGACGATGGCCGCGACCGTGATGCTCACGCACACGAAGGGGTTCCCGTCGCCGGTGTTCGACGTGTTCTCGAACTACGGCGAGACGCTCACCACCGTTATCGCCTTCGAGGGCGGGAACGCCAGCGGCCTCCAGATGAGCGCGCTGTTCGCGGGCGGCGTCGTGCTGTTCGGGATGGTGATGATGCTCAGTATCGGCTCCCAGTACGTCGAGTGGCGGATGCACCAGAAGCTCGGGGGTGAGCGCTGATGAGCAACGTCGAACAGAACCGCCTCGTCGCGGGCGACTCCCGGACGAGCGCGCTCGTCTCACGGGGCGTCCTCGCGGTGTCCGCGCTGGCGTTCGCCGCGTCGTGGCTGGTGCTGTTCGGGTGGATTGGCAACACCACGCCCGTCGCCGACATTCACGTCCTGCGGCTGCTGGGTGTCGCCCTCCTCGCGTCCGGCGTCGGCCTCGCGGTCGTCGGCGTCGGCTCCCGGCTCGAATACGTCCAGAGCACGCCCTCGGCGACCGCCGGCCTCCCGGTCGGCTTCGTCTTCGGGCTGCTGTGGGCGGTCCTCGGCGGGCTCGTCGCCACGCGGCTGTTCGGCAACGCCGTCGTCGTGTGGCTCCCGGTCGCCGCCCTCTTCGGCGTCGCCGGCCTCCTCGTATCGGTGCTCCCGCGCGAGGACCTCGGCTCCACGGTCCCGGTCGCGGTCATTCTCGCGTTGCTCGGCGGCTACATCGCCGTCGGCGGCATCAACGCCGGCTGGACGTGGGAGCCGTCGTGGTCGTCGGCCGTCTTCCCCGGGAGCGAACTCGTCCCGATACTGGTCGTCTTCGGGTCGCTTCTGAGCGCGTGGAGCGCCGCGAAAGCGCGCGCGGGCTTCGGGGCGGAAGGCCGGCAGGCGGGCGCGTACTACCTCGTCGGGTCGGTCGTCTTCGCCATGCTCGGCGTGCTCGCGCTCCTCATCGCGTTCATCGTCAAGAACGGCCTCGAAACTATGCTCACGGGCATAAGCCTCGCTGGCGGCCACCTCACCGTCCCGCTGCTGGGCTTCGACGTGCCGTGGCCGGAGTTCCCGTTCCTGATGAACCAGACCGGCGGCCTGTTCGTGGAAGTGCCGGGCGTCCTCCCCGCCGTGATGGGGACGCTGTGGCTCGTGTTCGGCGCGGTGCTGTTCGCCGTGCCGCTCGGCGTCGGCGCCGCCGTCTTCCTCACCGAGTACGCCGAACGCGGCCGCTTCACGCAGCTCGTCGAGGTCGCCACCAACGGCCTCTGGAGCACCCCCAGCATCGTCTTCGGCCTGTTCGGGCTGGCGTTCCTCGTGCCGCGCATCAGCGGCGGAAACTCCATCTTCGTCGGCCAGCTCGTGCTCGGGTTCATGCTGTTGCCGCTCGTGCTCATCACCAGCCGCGAGGCGATTCTGGCGGTGCCCGACGAACACCGCGACGCCAGCGCCGCGCTCGGCGTCACCAAGTGGGAGACCATCCGCAGCGTCGTCCTCCCCGCGGCGATGCCCGGCACCATCACCGGCGTCATCCTCGGCGTCGGCCGCATCGCCGGCGAGACCGCGCCGCTGCTGTTGGTGTTCGGCGGGTCGCCGTACCCGAGCAGCTACCCGAACGTCATCGGGAGCTTCGAGTTCAGTACCCAGCCGCCGTTCGTCACCAACGACGCCCTGCTGTCCCCCGCCAGCGCGCTCCCCTACCAGCTGTACTCGACGATAACCGCGGGCGTGTTCCCCAAGGACATCTTCACCAACACCGAGTTCGGGTGGGGGACCGCGCTCGTCCTGCTCGGCGTCGTCCTCGGCCTCTACGCCGTCGGCGTCGGCAGCCGCATGTACTTCCGGAGGAAGCTACACCATGAGTGAAACCGAACCCGTCACCGAACCCGACGAACCGAGCGAGCCCGCACAGCAACTGACCACGAGCGGCGAGAGCGCCGAGCGCGTCCGCGAGGAGTGGGTCGAGTACGACTTCGACGGCGACGCCAAGCTCGCGGTCGAAGACCTCGACGTCTACTACGGCGACGAGCAGGCCCTCCAGAGCGTCTCCCTGAACGTCCCCGAGGAGAGCGTCACCGCGCTCATCGGCCCGTCGGGCTGCGGGAAGTCGACGTTCCTGCGGTGTCTCAACCGCATGAACGACCGCGTGAAGAGCGCGCGCATCGACGGCTCCGTCCGCCTCGACGGCGAGGAGATATACACGGACGGCGTCAACCTCGTGGAGCTCCGCAAGCGCATCGGCATGGTGTTCCAAGAGCCCAACCCGTTCCCGAAGTCCATCCGAGACAACATCTCCTACGGCCCACGCAAGCACGGCGACCTCGACACCGGCCTGCTCGCGCGCCTGCTCGGCCGCGACGACCGCGACGACGAGCGCGCGCTCGTGCGGGAAGCGCTCGAACGCGCGGCCCTGTGGGACGAAGTCAACGAGCGCCTCGACGACAACGCGCTCGGGCTGTCGGGGGGCCAGCAGCAGCGCCTCTGCATCGCGCGGTGTCTCGCCGTCGACCCCGACGTCATCCTCATGGACGAACCCGCTTCGGCCCTCGACCCCATCGCCACCGCGAAAATCGAGGACCTCATCGAGGAACTCGCGGAGGACTACACCGTCGTCGTCGTCACGCACAACATGCAGCAGGCCGCCCGCATCAGCGACCAGACCGCCGTCTTCCTCACGGGCGGCGAACTCGTCGAGTACGGCGACACCGACCAGATTTTCGAGAACCCCGAGAGCCAGCGCGTCGAGGACTACATCACCGGCAAGTTCGGGTGATTCCCGTGCCGCGCGAGGAGTTCCAACAGTCGCTCGACGACCTGCGCGCTGACGTCGCCGAGATGGGCGAGCTCGTACTCGGCCGGCTCGACGACGCCCTCGACGCCCTCGAACGCGGCGACGACGACCTCGCGCGCGCCGTCATCGACGGCGACGACGCCGTCAACGACCGCTACCTCCGGCTGGAGAGCGAGTGCATCGACCTGTTCGCGCTCCAGCAGCCGGTCGCCGGCGACCTCCGCTTGGTCGCCGCGTCGTTCAAGATCCTCACCGACCTCGAACGCGTCGGCGACCTCGCCACGAACTTCGGGCGGTACGCGCTCGGCGCCGACGACGCGCGCCGCGTCGACGTGGACGTGGTGAACGTCGGCCGCGACGCCCGCGACCTCGTCGCAGACGCCCTCGACGCCTACGCCGCCGCGGACGCCGACGCCTGCCACGACATCGCCGCCCGCGACGACGAAATCGATGCACTCTGTCAGGCCGCCAGCGAGCGCGTCGTCCGCGACCTCATCGAGCGCGAAGCCGACGACGACCCGTGGGACACCGAGGCGCTGATGGACGACGTCTCCCGACTACTGTTGACGATTCGGGACGTCGAACGCGTCGCCGACCACGGCGTCAACGTCGCCGCGCGCACGCTGTACGCCGTCGAGAGCGACCCCGCGCTCGTCTACTGACGCCGCCGGCTCTTTTTCGGCTCGTGGCCGCCGCTGGTCGGCGGAACACGCGAAAGAAGATACGTCGAAATGCGAGTGTCGGTGGCCGTGCCACCGAAGTCCGGCGCGAGTCAGTCGCCGCCGCCGAACATCTCCCGCGACATTAGAAGAACGGCTACCCCAGTGGGGTGGCCATTCAAATCAGTTCAGAGCTGTCGAACGTCTCATCACGCTCGTACTCAATGACTTTCAACAGAGCGTTCAAGAACTCTGTCTCGTTGTGGTCATCTGCGCTTCGAAGCGCAGCTCGTACACGCTCTCGGGTATCGTCATCTCTGGGTACATTCAGTCCGTTCATAGGGCAAGGTTCGAGTTGCTCATTGAAGTACTTCCTCCCCATACCAGCAGTCATCTTGGTAATCATCGTGAACTATCTTGCCCTGATGATACACGAATGAAGAACAGAGTTTACAGGAGCCGTTCGGAATGGCACTGCGTCCTAAGCGCTGCGCCTTATAAGTGCCCGCTTTGGCGGTCACGGCGGCGCGCGCCTGAAATCACATGGGATGCGCGTTCGCGGTGTGCGCGGGCTCTCGCGGGCGTCTGGCGGACCCCTGGCGTCTCGCAGTCTTGCTTGTATCGCCACCGTCTCCACCGCGAACTATAAAAGTAACGCGCGGCACAGCGTTCTGCGATACAACCGTTCGCCGTCCGCTGTCCCGTAGGAGTCCCCCGGTTCCAATCCGGTCCCGCTGTCTGTATTGACAATCCCTCTCCCGTCGCTAATCGGTGACAGTACGAGAGGAGAGGGAGGGCGCTGATGCTGATTGCGATCGTTGATAGTCTACCCGTGCTCACTCTTCGTCTCGGCACGGGGCGATAACATCGTTCGACCCCACCGCACGATAACACTACCCGGCCACCATGAGTGCTCACTGTGTGTGGTAACAGTGTGTGATCGAAGTTATGGAATAGGGCTTCTACTCTGAGTTAGTGAGCGTTATGGTCGTTCATCGTGACCGTTGGGGATGATAACCTTGCGCGATAACATTGTGCGGTCACTGTGGGTGGTAACATTTCTTGGTCACTGTGGGTGATTGCAGTAGGTGGGTGGGTGACTGGGGAGAACACAGGTCCTGACCGCAGTGGTTGGGGTACAGGGTTGCTGCTTTGCGTTACCGGGTAGTATGGTCGTGTGGACAGTGGTTCCCTGTGTTCGTGGTCACTTATCGTGTTGGCTCCGGCGATAACACCGTACGGTAACACTGCGCGGCCACTGTGAGCAATCACACTTCTTGACCGCTGTGAGAGGCAACAGTGGGTGATCAAGGTTACTGGGGTGGCACTGTTCCTGTCCGCTGCCGTTGACAGGATCGATAGTATCGTTACTGGGTGTTACTGCTCCTCTTCCAGTTCATCGAGTTCGGCGTCGAGGGCTTCCTCATCTATCGGGTCAGCGTGACACTCGCCCTCCGCGTGACACTCACCCTCTGCGCGGTCGAACATCCGTTTGAGCTGGGCGAGACTGGCGGCGTGTCGTCGTCGGAGGTCCTCGTCGGTCGGTTCGCGCCTGTCGTCGTCCATGTAGAACCGTACGTCTCTCGGTGACAAGAAAGCGTGCGTCGCCAGTATTGGACGTTGCTGCCAGCGAGGAACCCGAGGGGGTCCGTAAAATTCCTTTCCTGGGTGTACAGGGTTTCTACCCTATGTCCACGGACGATATGGTCGTGTTGGCAGGACTCCCTGACTACTGTCAGTGCGGTCGTTGACGGGTTGTTCTGGGTCGATAGGTGTCGCATGCGTCCTGACCGTAGAATCCGGCTCCGAGCGGGGAATACACACTCACGGGTAGCATACCAAGTGATGTTAACCACGTCAACTGCGACGTAGAACGCTGCTGCCAACTAGTCTCTCACACTCCTCCCTGCCGTCCGGAGTACCTCCGCGGTCACCTGCCGAACGATCTGACGACGAAACTCTACAGAGGTACACTCACCCAAGCCAGAACATGGAAACTGTAGATAATGTAGCGAAAAACACAGTTCCCGCTGTCAAAACTAAGGAAACCTTCAAACGCCAATATTTGTTCGATGCGACTTCCGCTAACAAGTGATTCTCCTCAATCAACTCTCCTAACACTGCATCCTCGTCCAAATCCTTGACCTCAGACTCGTAATCATCGATAGACTCCGCGTTGATGTTCTCCCAAAATAGCAAAGCCCCGCCAGAAGGCTCTGTCTGCGGGTAAATCACCCAGCCTGCGAACACCCCTGCGAGTAAGGTAGCCCCGATCGTCACCGCTGCGAGGATCTTGAACTCGATGCCGGACCCAGCCCAGTTTCCGTCAAGGACGTTAACGAACAGTCCGAGAAACGCTAACTGCCCTGTTAGGAGGACAGACGCTTTCTGATCAGCGAATTTGATGTACTCGTTCAGATGGGAGAGTGTTTGCGTGGAAAAGTCAGTGGGCGGTGACGGCATAGGTTACTCTTGCCAAACCCCGGTGAATTTGTAGTACTGAGCGGTGTCGTGCCCTTTCAGCGGACTACCCCAGGTATACCCATTGTGCTCACCAACCTGTTTCACGTATTGCCCCCACCCGTTTTCGTCGTCTGAATACTCGTAGACACCATCATTCACGTAATGCTGGTCTGTTCCTGCCATCGCTTCAAGCTCTGACGCGATATTCGCACCAGTTGAAACTGCTGTTAACCGGTTCATCCGCTGGTT